>Ga0315909_10001391_pt1 | contig 32710 bp, 49 predicted proteins | sample LakEriMetagenome_11_FD_203527 | JGI IMG/M metagenome (GOLD analysis project Ga0315909, IMG submission 203527) | Freshwater fungal communities from buoy surface, Lake Erie, Ohio, United States - Buoy 2 MA125 | ecosystem: Environmental > Aquatic > Freshwater > Lake | place: USA: Lake Erie, Ohio... | reverse complement strand
TCCGTCTTACACCTATTCGCAAGATACAACCTACGGGGGTTTTATTCAAGTGAGTGTTGATTTGTAATGCCAGGCCCACAACCAAAACCAAATGAAGTCAAGCGTTTATTGGGAAATCCTGGCAGACGAAAACTGCCTGACGAAGGCAAGGTCATTGTGCTTCCACAACTAGCAGGCGAACCACCTGCGCACTTAAGCAAGGTTCAAAAGCAGAAGTGGTCTGAGTTGCGCAGGCTTGCGCCTTGGATTGCGGTCACTGACGAACACTTGTTGACTTCGCTTGTGGAAAAGATGACTCGTCAAAAAGAACTGTCAAAGCAGATGAAGAAAAGTCAGTTCGTTCTTTACACCGACAAAGGCTATGCCTATGCCAACCCTTTGTTTGGAATGCTCTCAACGATTGAGACTGAGATTTTCAAACTTCTTTGCCAACTTGGACTGACGCCTGTGGATCGAAGCAAGATGGGCGTGGCAGAAGTCAAGGCTCGCACCAAGCTCGAAGAGATATTGGCGCAGAAGAATGACGCAAAGTAATTGGCCCCCGCGCTGGCTTACGCCGGTGCCACAGTCTGAACAAGACGCTGGCGATGGCGACATCTATGCCAAGTTCGCAGAGGCCGTTTGTCGAGTGACGAAAGATTCCGTCGCTTCTCCTGCCGGAAAACTTCTCGTGCTTCGTGATTGGCAGAAGGAACTTCTACGCCACGCACTAGCTCGCCGAGACGATGGCAGATTCAGACATCGCACTGCACTTGTTGGAATGGCTCGCAAGAATGGCAAGAGCGCATTGGCAGCGTCAATGGGTCTTGCAGGCTTGACTATCGGTGGCAACGGATCAGAAATTTATTCGTGCGCAGCAGATAGAGATCAAGCACGCATCGTTTTCGGAACTGCAAAACGAATGATTGAACTTGATGAAGAACTTTCATCAATGTTCACTCTCTATCGTGACGCTATTGAATACAAAGACAAGGCGAGTGTTTATCGTGTTCTCTCTGCCGAGGCCTACACCAAAGAAGGCCTCAACCCTTCACCGCTTGTCATCTTTGACGAGGTTCACGCACAACCGTCGTGGGATTTATGGAACACGCTTTCCCTTGCCGGTGGCGCTCGTGCGGATTCTTTACTTTTCGGCATTACGACTGCGGGAGTCAAGACATCGGCAAATGGTCAAGACTCGCTCTGTTACTCGCTCTATCAATACGGACAGAAGTTAGTCAAAGGCGAAGCAACCGATCCATCGTTCTTCTTTGCGTGGTGGGAACCAACCGCCGTTGATGCCGATCATAGAAAACCTGAAGTGTGGGCAGAAGCCAACCCTGGTCTCGGTGACATCGTTGATATTGGTGATTTTGAGTCGGCAGTATTGCGGACACCTGAAGCAGAATTTCGCACCAAGCGATGCAACACATTTGTCAGCACAACGACTGCGTGGCTTCCGCAAGGTTCGTGGGAAGCTCTTGTCTATGAAGGCAGACCGAACATTCCTGGTGAAGATGTAGTGCTTGCCTTTGATGGTTCATTTTCCAATGACTCAACCGCTTTGCTTGCGTGGTATCTCGGCGGAGAAAAACCACATTGCTCAGTGATTGGATTATGGGAGAAGCCTGATAATGCAGAACAAGGATGGTTCGTGCCGGTCGCCGAAGTCGAGCAGGCAATCATCAACACTGCACGCAATAATCGAATCAATGTCCGAGAGATTGTTTTCGATCCCGCAAGGTGGAACAGAACCTTTATGGTTCTCGACGAAGAAGGATTGCCCGTTGTGGCTTATCCCAACTCAGCAGAACGCATGGTTCCTGCAACGCAGAAGTTCTACGAAGCAGTCGTCAATCAATCCTTCACACATGACGGACACGAAGGTCTTGCCAGACACATCGCCAACTGCGTGACAAAGCAATCAAGTCGCGGAGTGATGGTTGCCAAGGCATCGGCACGGCGCAAAGTGGATGCCGCCGTCGCTGCCATTTTTGGCTATGACAGGGCAACACAACCGCCACCGCCAAAGGCGCCTGTGGCTAAGTTCTTTTCAATACAAGTCTGAGAGGCGATATGAAGAAGATTGATATTTCTGCCCTCGTTGGCTTTGGCGGTTTAGTCATTGCCACAACAGGTCTTGCATTACTTTCAATCCCTCTAGCTCTCATCTGCTTGGGGTCATTTCTAGTATGGATCACGGAGAAGGCTAACTGATGGGAATTTCAAAGCGCATTCGTAGTGGATTTGCCAAGCGGTCAAATGATTCGCAATGGGTTGAACCACTCATTCCTGGTCGCCCTGCGTTTATGGCACCATCAGGAATTGATGTCACCGCCGACTCTGCTATCAGAATGTCAACTGTGTATGCCTGCGTTCGCCTACTCGGTGACACAATTTCATCGCTTCCACTCGGCGCCTATGTTCGCCGTGGTCGTAATCGAATCTCTTATGCTGCGGTCTATGGTTCACAACCTGAATGGATAAACCGCCCAAATCCTGAAACCTCGCGTCTTGAGTTCTTTGAGCAAGTTATTGCCTCGCTCAACCTTCACGGCAACGCTTTCATCTTGACAGTGCGCGATGAGAACGATGAAGTATTTGAACTTTATTGCTTGAACCCTGACGAGGTTCGCATTCGTCGCCTTCGCCCGAATGAGCCGCTTGTTTATGAAGTCACCATTCGTGATGTTAATGAGGCACGCACCGAGATTCTCACAAGCAGAGAAATCTTGCATATCCCGATGTTCAGACTTCCAGGATCACACTATGGCCTCGGCCCTGTCTCTGCCGCTCGCCTTACCATAGGCGCGGCAATGGCCGCCGACACCTACGCTGCCGCTTACTTTGGCAACGCTGCCAACCCTGGCGGAGTTATTGAGGTTCCTGGCGAACTGACACAAGAGCAGGCGCAAGATATTGGTCGTGATTGGAACATCACTCACACAGGCCCTTATCGTGCAGGCAGAATCGGAATCTTGTCAGGTGGCGCTGCTTTCAAGCCTTTAACTTTGAACGCTGCCGATGCTCAGTTGCTTGAGGCTCGTCGCTTCAATGTTGAGGATATAGCACGCCTTTTCCGCGTTCCTGTGAGCCTTCTAGGGCATCCCGTAGCAGGTGCCATGTCATTTGCTTCGGTTGAAGCTCAAAACCTCTCATTTGTCCAACATAGCCTTCGCCCGCTCCTTGAGCGCCTAGAGCAGAGCCTTTCGGCATTGCTTCCTGAGTCTGATGGCTTTATCAAATTCAACCTTGACGCTCTCCTTCGTGGCACAACTCTTGAGCGTTACGAGGCCTACACCAAAGGTCTTCGTGAAGGTTTCCTCTCCTTGAATGATGTTCGCTCGGTTGAAGATTTGTCACCTATCGGAGAAGCAGGCGATCAGTTCCGCGTTCCATTACAGAACATTGATGCTGCCGATGCCAAGGATGTTGGACTCAATTTGCGTGCTGACATTGTTAGCAAGTTGGTTCAAGTTGGCTTTGATCCTGCCGAGGTTCTCAAAGCAGTTGAGATGGTGCCTATCGCACACACAGGCGTTCCAAGTTCACAACTTCAACCGATTTCTCAAATTGATCCTGCCGATCCTGCGGCTGCCTACGATGTGCGCGAGATGCCAGAAATGCCTGACATCATCGTCAATGTCGGTCAACCGAATGTGGATATTGAAACCCCTATTGTTGAAGTTGAGCAACCAAATATCACAGTTGAGGCACCAAATGTTGAAGTGGCCGCACCAACTGTCAATGTCGAAGCTCCAAATGTTCAAGTCACAAACACCATCGAGCGCAAGAGAGTTCGCAAGATTGTCAAGCGCGATGAAAACAACAGAATCGCTGAAGTTGTCGAAGAGTTCCTTGAGGGAGATGAATAATGGCAACAGGTCTTAGTTCGTATCTAGCAAACTCTTTTCTTGACGCTCTTGGAAATGCAACTTCATTTTCAGTCACGACTGTTTATATCAAACTCCACACGGGCGACCCTGGGGCGAATGGAACTGCGAATGCAGCAACCGAAACAACACGCAAGGCCGCGTCGTTTAGCGCGGCAAGTGCGGGGGCTTTGGCAAGTGATGCAGACATTACTTGGACAAATATCGCAGGCAGTCAAGATGCCACCTTCTTCACCGCTTGGGATAATGCTTCTGCTGGTAATTTCCTTTTCAGTGGCACTATTAGCGGCAACGCATATACTGCTGGCGATACTTATGTCATCCCTAGTGGTTCTCTTACCGCTTCTCTAACAATCGCGAGCTAATCAATGCCAGGCTTTATCCTCGGCACAAGCAAACTTGGTGAGGATCGTCTTGGCCCGATAGGTGTCGCAAGTTCAAATCTTGGCGGAATAACTGCACAGGCGACGGCAACGCGAACGACATTTGCAACTGCGCAAGGCGCTCTTGGTCAATTAGATGCAAGCGCAAATGCTTCAGTCACAAACTACGCGACTGCCAATGCATCTCTTGGTGCGTTGGTTACAGAAGCAACAAGCGTTGTTTCAGTCCTAGCAACCGGCACCGCCGAACTTGGCATCTTGTCAAGTCAGGCAAATGCGACTGTCATTCACAACGCACAAGGTGAATCTTCTCTTGGTTCTTTGACTGCTTCGGCGAATGCTGAAGTTGAAAATGTTGTGACTGCCACTGCTCTTCTTGGAGCAATATCGGCAAGTGCGTCGTCTTCGATGACGCATTATGTGAGCGCAACAGGTCTTCTTGGTGGATTGAATGCTTCCGCCGGCACAAGACCTGAATCGCAGGTTGTAGCCAATACAGGTGGCAGCCCACAGTTTATTCAACCGAATCTGCTACAACCACCACAACCTGTTGAAGAACCTTCAGCGAAGACGCAGTTCGGCATCATTGTCGCTGCGCAATTCGGGGGTCTAAATTCAGAAGCCACGAGCGACATCACCTTCTCTATCACAGAAGACGAGTCCGAACTGTTGCTCTTGATCTAGGAAGAGAAAATGCCCTATTACATATCAGACAAGCAAGATGATTGCCAAGGATGGGCAACAGTCAAAGAAGAATCTGATGGTTCTTATACGACAATCGGATGTCATTCTTCAAAGCAAGATGCGATTGACCAAATGGTGGCAGTTTCAATTTCAGAAGATATGGAACCAGGCGGAGAAGTTCGCCAAGTAGATTTGACCGCACCTCAATTTATCCGCGACAACGCAGCTCGTGGTTTGAAATATCTTGAGGAAGGTTTTGGGGGCGATGGTTTAACTGATGGCACAAAGCGCGAAGCACGCGAAATGACCGCAGGTCGAATCAGCGAAAACAAAGTTCGCAAGATGGCACCTTGGTTTGCTCGTCATAAAGTTGACGGCCAAGCGCCAAAGAACAGAGATTCATCGCATCCGCAATATCCAGGAGCAGGTCTTGTTGCTTGGTTATTGTGGGGCGGAGATTCAAACTTTAGTGACAGAGCGCAAAATTGGGCGCAACGAAAGATTGATGCCCTAGATGCCGAAGCCGATTCAAGGAGCAAAATGGCAAAGAAAATCGAACGCCGCACTTACACAGTGCGCGATGTAGAAGCGCGAGCAGATGGCAAGAAAATGCGCCTATCTGGTTACGCGGCGGTCTTCAATGACTCAAGCCTTCCACTGCCTTTCAAAGAGAGCATCGCGCCAGGAGCGTTCCGTAAGACTCTCAGTGAAACACCTGATGTGCGCCTTCTTATCAATCACGAAGGTCTGCCTTTAGCTCGCACAAAGAATGGCACTTTGAAACTTGAAGAAGATGAGCGCGGATTGAGATTTGATGCGCAACTTGCAGACACCCAAGAAGGTCGCGATATTTATGAACTTGTCCGTCGTGGCGATGTGGATCAAATGTCCTTCGCCTTCCGCGTTATTCGTCAAAAATGGAATGATGATAGAAGCACCCGAGTTCTCACCGAAGTCTCACTAGCAGATGGCGATGTCTCTGTTGTGACATATCCTGCCTATCCAACAACGACTGTTGAAGCCCGTGAACATATCAAGAACGCTATCAAGGCAATCAAAGAAGGTCGCGAAGTTACAGGTGACTCGCTTATCGCATTACAAAGCATTTTCTCAGACCTATCAGAAGGTCACGAATATATTATGCGAGCAGTTGAATTGATGGCTCAAATGGTTGGCGATAATGACGAAATTGAAGAAGAGGAAGACGAAGAAGAATATGCTCGCGCCGTTGATGTTGTTGGCGATTTCGTTGAATGGGATTCGTCAGGTGGCACCGCTCGTGGTCGCATTGAACATGTTATGCGTGAAGGCGTCCTTGGTATCCCAAACTCAGATTTCTCTATTACCGCAGAGGAAGGCGACCCTGCAATTTTGATTCGCGTTTATCGTGAACTCCGCGATGGATGGGTTGAGACTGAAACCCTCGTCGGTCATAAATCATCAGAACTTCGCGCTATTGATCCGCTACCTGCGCCAAGTGAAGAAGAAGGTCGCAAGATTTCTTTGCGCCTTGCTCAAGCAATTATCAACGCCACAAAATAGATTTCTGCTCATTCGAGCAGATTGAAGTCGGAGCGAACCTCACACCCGAAAAGCGCCGTGAGCATCTTCGCCACCACCTCGCAACCCAACTCATAAGGAGCAAAACTCAATGTCATATCTTGACAAAGTAGTCGAGCGCCGTGATGCAGTGAAGGCAGAAATGGATGCAGTTCTTGAGGCAGTTGCCGCAGAGAACCGCACCGATCTAACCGCAGAGGAAACCGCAAAGGTTGATGCTCTAGTCGCTGAATCTCGTTCTCTCGATGAGAAGATTGAAAAACTTACTGCACAAGCAGCAGCAGATGCGAAAGCCGCAGAAGCACGCGCAGCAGTAGCAGACATCGCAACACCAAAGGTAGGCGGTTTCAAGGTAACACGCGAAGCTCGCACCTACACATCTGACTCAGATGCTTCCTTCTTCAAGGATGCTTACAACGCACAGTTCAAATCAGACTATGCAGCACAAGAACGCCTCGCTCGCCATCAGCGCGAAGAGTCAATTGAGCGTCGCGATGTCGGAACTGCTCAGTTTGATGGTCTAGTTATCCCACAATATCTCGTTGATCTCGCTGCGCCACTTGCTCGTGCAGGTCGCCCATTCGCAGACTTCGTGACAAACAAGATGACACTCCCACCTTCTGGAATGACTCTGAACATCAGTCGCATGACGACAGGTTCGTCAACTGCGGTTCAAGTAACACAGAACGATGCAGTAAGCGAAACAGATGTTGATGACACACTATTGACAATCAATGTTCGCACCATTGCCGGTCAGCAAGATATTTCCCGTCAAGCAATTGAACGCGGAACAGGTATTGATGCTTTCGTAGCAGCAGACCTCATCAAGTCTTGGCATACAACACTTGATGCACAACTTCTCAACGGATCAGGAAACGCAGGACAGATTCAAGGTCTTCGCAATGCAGGTGGAAACGCAATCACTTTCACCTCAACTGCTCCGACAGTAGGTTTGCTATATCCGAAGCTCGCTGACGCAATTCAGCAGATTCAGACAAACGCATTTGTCAACCCAACTCACTTCGTAATGCACCCACGCCGCCTTGCATTCTTGCTCGCTGCGGTTGATTCAACAAACCGTCCACTTGTTGTTCCTGCGGCTAATGGCCCAACGAACGCTTCAGGTGTCGGTGCAGGTGCTGCTGCTTACGGAAACTCCGGTTATCAGATGATGGGTCTTCCAATTGTGACTGATGCAAACATCGGAACAACCTACGGAACCACAACAAATCAAGATGAAATCTATGTTGTGACCGCAGGCGAATCTCACCTTTGGGAACAACCAGGTTCTCCATTCACCCTTCGCTACGACGCGACAGGTGCAGGAAACCTCACCATCAAGACCGTTGTTTATGGTTACGCTGCCTATACCGCAGGTCGTTACCCAACTGCCGCTTCCATCATCAGTGGAACAGGCTTGTCAGCACCAACCTTCTAGTCTTTAACTAGAAGTCAAGATTGTGCAGAGGCGGTTAAGGCCCCCCGACTTAATCGTCTCTGCACTTCCTAAAGTTCGGGGGAACTTATGAAATCAGGTCACAAAGTTTCAATTGGGTCGTGTGATCCTGGAATGGTCAATGGCGGATTCGCTTATCACCTTATCCAACTCGCATCGGCACGAGCATCAAGGCTTGGCCCTTTTGTTCGCATTAAAGGTTCAGGCTTACTTTCCAAGCAGCGCAACCGAGTAGTCAAGCAATTCCTAGAAATGACTGACTCTGATTGGCTCTTGATGATTGATTCGGATGAACAACTTGATGTGTTGACATTCGACAGATTATGCGAAACCGCACACGATAAAGAACGCCCTGTCGTTGCCGGTCTAGTCTTTGCGGGCTTTGGAGTCGCAGGCAAGCCATATCCCAAGCCTGTTCCCGCAATTTTTCAAGACTCACCCAATGGATTTCTTCCACTTTACAAATACGACAAGAACTCTGTCTTTGAGATTGATGCCGCAGGCACAGGGTGCCTGATGGTTCACCGAAGCGTTCTTGAAGCTATCCGCGACAATGCTGATCCTAATCAAGGCAAGGATTGGTGTTGGTTTTGGGATGGGCCTGTCAAAGGCGAATGGATAGGCGAGGACTTGCTTTTCTGTCGCCGTATCAAGTCTTTAGGTTTCCCAATATATGTGAACACCGCAGCAATTTTGCCTCATCAAAAGTCTTATTGGCTCAAAGAGGAACACCACGACTCATGGCGCGACTAAAGCGCAAGGAAACTGCAACCGCCGCTCCTAAACTTGAGCGAGCAATTCAATCAAAACCAAAGAAGAGGACTACAAGTGGCAATCACCAACGGCTACGCAACTCTCGCGGAAGTAAAGTCATCTCTAGCGATAACTGATACAAGCGATGATGCTTTGCTTGAAATCTCTATTACTGCCACGAGCAGAATGATTGATGACTATTGCGGGCGCTTCTTTTATGCTGACGGCACAAGCCAAAGCCCTGTTGTTCGCTATTACACCGCACAAAATCCTTGGAGTCTTGCGGTAGATGATTTCACTTCTATTACAGGCATTGCCACCGACGACAACTTCAATCAAACTTGGTCAACAGTGTGGTCAACTTCTGACTTTATGACTGAGCCAATCAATAACCCTCGTCGCGGTTGGCCTTACACAAGACTCTTGGCAACAGGCGCTTATGTCTTCCCTTATTACTTGCCACAGGCAGTCAAGGTGACAGGCGTGTGGGGATGGTCGGCAATCCCATCGGAAGTCAATCAGGCCTGCATCATTCAATCTTCGCGCCTCTTTGTGCGCAAGCAATCGCCTTTCGGTATTGCAGGAACTCCCGAACTTGGAACAGTGCGTCTAGCATCAAAGCTTGATCCTGATGTTGAGGCGCTACTTCGCCCAATGAAAAGAAATAATGGTTTGGCAGTATGAATCCAAGCACTGTTCGTGACCGACTCAAGAGTGCGCTTCAAACCATCTCAGGTCTGCGTGCTTATGACTTGATCCCCGATACTGTCGTGCCACCTGCCGCAGTAGTCGGACAACTAGATTTCACATTTGATATTGACAATGCTCGTGGTCTTGACCAAGCGCAAGTTGATGTCCTTGTGATTGTGCAACGCTTTTCAGAACGCTCAGGACAAGACAAGTTGGATGCCTACCTTGCAGGGTCAGGTGCTAGCTCTATCAAGGCCGCGCTTGAAAGTGATCGCACTTTGTCGGGAGCAGTGAACACACTGCGAGTCACAGGCGCTGAAGCAGGCACTTATGATTCACAAGGCGTCACTTTTCTCTCTTACAGATACAGACTCACGCTTTGGGGATAGGAGAATAAATGACTTACAAGGTCATCTCAGACCGCGAGGTCTGTGGAAAGAAGCAAGGTGAGATTCTTACCTTGAAAGAACTCGAAGATGCAGGCGCAAACATTGATGCTCTCATTGTTGGCGGTCATCTTGAAGTAGCAAATAAACCAACAATCAAACCAGCACAAGAAGGAGCCAAAAACTAATGGCACGCATTGTCCTCACAAATGCCTATGTCACTGTCAACTCTGTTGATGTCAGCGACCATGTGGCATCAGTAACTCTCAACTCATCCATTGATGTTGTTGAAACCACTGCATTCGGAACAACCGGCGCACGCTCACGCATCGGTGGTCTTGCAGATAACTCAATCACTTTGGAATTTCATCAGGACTACGCTTCAGGTTCAATTGAAGCGACTGTCTATCCTCTACTTGGAACCACAACCACTGTTGTTGTGAAGCCAAATGGATCAACTACAAGCGCAACAAATCCTTCCTACACCGCAACCGCTCTTGTCTCAGAGTGGACACCACTCAATGGCGCAGTCGGCGAACTTGCCACTGCTTCAGTGACTTGGCCTGTTAGCGGAGCAATCACGAAGGCAACTGCATAGTGGCACGACTCGTTCTCACCAATGCCTATGTGACATTCGCATCAACCGACTTATCGGATCACATTGCGAGCGTGTCACTGAACACCACTTACGACATCGTTGAAACGACGGCGTTCGGGGATACGGCAAAGAAGAGAGTGGCGGGCTTGGCAGATAACTCTGTCAGCTTTGAATTTCATCAAGACTACGCTTCAGGCTCGGTTGAATCTACGATTTATCCTTTGCTTGGAACTGCCATCAACTGTGAAGTTCGACCTGTCAACACGACAGTCAGTGCCACAAATCCCAAATACACCTTCTCAGTTCTTATCTCAGAATGGACACCACTCAATGGTGCTGTGGGAGAATTAGCAACTGCGAGTGTGACTTGGCCGATTTCGGGTGCCATCAATAAAGCAACATCCTGACAACTACTAGGGGGAAAATAAATGGATGGATTGAAAATCCGCGTTAAAACGACTGATGGTATGGATGCAACTTATGCGTTGCGCCCACGCATCATCGTTGAATTTGAAACAAAATACAATAAAGGCTTGGCTAAACTCATTGCCGAAGAGCAGAAATTGGAACATATCTATTTCCTTGCTTGGTCTGCAATGAAACACAATGGTCGTGTCGTCAAGCCTTTTGGCTCCGACTTCCTTGATACTCTTGAAGAAGTCTCGCTGGTCACAGACCCTTCTTCCGAATCCACAGAGACAGTCTGATTTATTCAATAGCAGCTCTCTCTGTGGAGACGGGAATTTCGCCGGTCGCATTAGTTGATGCGCCTGACGGTATTTTGGAAGCAATGTTTGTTTATGTGAAAGAACGAGCAAAGGCGCGGAACAAGTAATGGACTCACCGAATTATCGGATTTCAATTCAGGGATTGAATAACACAATCTCTGCCATTGAGCGTTTCGCGCCTGATCTCAAGAAGCAACTTGATAAAGAGGTCAAGGGTATTCTGAGCAAGATGGTCACAGAAGCCCGTGGCAATATCCCATTTGACATTCATCCGTCAGGTTGGGCAAGAGAAAACAAGAATGCGAATCTTGTTGGGCCATTACAACAAGGGCAAAGTCGCGGTTTATTCGTGCGCTTTGATGCAGCAAAAGCCAAAGCAGGAATCACTGCCTTGACTCCAAGTTCAAAATCAAGCGCCACAGGTTTTCGCAATTCGTATGGGGTAGTTCAACGCAATGCCGCAGGTGCTATTTTTGAAACTGCCGGTCGCGGAAGTAAAGCAAGCAGAGCAAGAACTCGTGCATCTCGATCTACAAATCCAACTGCATCTCAAGACTTTATTCAGACTCTTGAAAAGTATTATGGCGTTCTCCCAACTGCCAAAGGTCTTGGACAAGATAAAGGTCGCGCACTTATCAAGGCAGTTGATGACAACAAGAAGTCTGCGCAGCGTGCTATCTTTGAAGCGGTCAAGACTGCCGAATCAAAAGCACAAGCACGAATGGATGCGAATTTGAGCAGGAGAGAGGAATAACCGATGGCAATTATTGAACGCATTGTCACGGTCTACAACGACAAAGGTTCCAAGCAAGCTCTCAATGACCTCAAGAAATTAGAAGCAACCTTCACCAATTCTGCCAAGAAAATTGCCAAAGCCTTCGGCGCCGCCACTGTCGCGGCAGCAGCATTGGCAACCAAACTCGCCGTTGACGGAGTGCAGGCCGCTATCGCGGATCAGAAGTCACAGGCTCTCCTTGCCAATGCCCTTCGCAACACGACAGGGGCGAGCGACAGTGCCATTGCTTCGGTTGAAGATTATATTTCGGCACAACAAAGATTAGTTGCAGTCACCGATGACGAATTAAGGCCATCGCTAACGACTCTACTGAATGCGACTCAGGACATTACTGAGGCTCAAGCGCTTCAGAGCCTTGCCCTTGATATTTCGGCAGGCGCTCAAAAAGATTTGCAGAGCGTTTCCTTAGCTCTTGCCAAGGCCGTCGGTGGCAATATCGGCGCTCTGACAAAACTTGGCGTTCCATTATCTGAGGACATCAAGAAGAGCAAAGACCTTAATGCCGCCTTGAAGGAACTTGGTTCAACATTTGCGGGCGCAGCATCTACACGCGCACAGACATTTGAAGGCAGAATGACTGCGCTTCGCATCTCTTTCAGCGAAGCCTTGGAGAGCCTTGGTTATGCTCTCATCCCTGTTCTCGAAGAATTAGCAAAAGTATTTCAGACGCAACTAATCCCTGTTTTTGAACAATTTATTGCGCAGAACAAAGATGAAATTGCCAAGACTTTAGGCGATGTCATTCAGTTTGCTCTTGGCGCCGCTAAAGCACTTGCAGGAATGTTCAAGACGATTTCCGACAACTTGACCACATTCAAAGTCTTCGCTGGCATTCTCACAGGAATTTTTGTTGGAACAAAAGTTTATGCAGGCATCATCGCAGTCGTCGGCGCTCTCAAATTACTTACCGCTCAATTCAAGCGTCAGGCGGTCGCAGGCACTGCCGCAGGAACTGCCACCGCTTTCGCAACCGGCGGAACATCGGCATTTGCCGCCGCCGCAGGTCTTGTTGCCTTCGCTGCCGCCGCAGGAACGACTTGGTATGCCATCAATCAGTTGACCGATAGTGTCAATTCAAACAGTGCTGCCATTCAAACCAACTCGCAGGTTGTCAATAATCACCTCAAGGATTTAGGCAGGATTGCTCAGGCAACTGCTGCCGCCAATATACAAAACAAGAAGTTCGTCAATATCACGACGACTTCAACCAAGAAGACAAAAGAGCAACTTGCATCTGAGGCAGCTCTTGCCGCTCTTCGCAAATTAGGAGTCAAGCCAACAACTGAAAAAGACCCAATTCAGTTAGAAGCCGCTCGATTGAATTTGCTCAAGCAAGGCAATCTTGAAGAACAACGCAGACTTGCTGCAATCATTGCAAATGCCGAAGCGCAGATGAAAGTCAATGAAGCCGCTCAAAGATACGCAGACCTTCTTCAAGTTTTTGCAGATCGTCAAGTTTCAAGCGAAGAAGTGTCAATCCTTGCTCAAAAATGGGGTATCACTGCCGGTCAAGTTCTTGAATATATTGCTCGCATCTTCGCTGCCAACACCACTGATGTCAATGACAGTGCAGTTGTCAACCTTTTGATGAAGTGGGGATTGACAAAAGAAGAAGCCGAGAAGTATGTAGATTTTACACGCGCTCTCAAAGACGAAAAGATTGACGACAAAGAAGTTGAAGAACTGATGGGCAAGTGGGGAATGACCCGCGCTCAAGTTCTCGCTTATGCAAAACAAGTTCAAGATGGAACTGTCTTTTCGCAGACATGGGATGACCCTGGCAAAATGGCAGAACAATCGTGGATTGATGCCCTTGCCGCTCTGAATGCCTATCTCAAAGCCCTTGGCTCTGCCAACCTACCTGGTGGCGGCGGTGGTGGCGCAGGCGGCGGTGGCGGTGGCGGTGGCGGTGGAGCAGGTGGCGGCGGCGGTGGTGGCGGTGGCGGCCTCTTACTCACATCCGCCGGAACAAAAATTCAAGATCAAATCAACACTTTGACGGAATTGCGCGGAACTGTTGATGCAGGCTCTGCACTCGGATTCAAACTCAAAGAACAAATTGATGAGTTGAAAGATACTTTGACATTTGGTTCAGAATCTCTTGGCACTGTTGTTGACGAACAAAGCAAAGCAAAAGTGATGATGTCATTATCGCCAGGCACAATCACTTCAGGTTCAACATTTGATGTCGGCTCCTTCCGAATGAAAGAGAATGAAGGAATGACAATCAATGTCACTGTTCAAGGTAGCGTCACAAGCGAAGATGATCTTGCTGAGAGTATTCGTCAGAAATTGCTTGCAACTCAACAGAGTGGCGGTTCAATTCTCTATAATTCGCAGGTTCTCTAATGGCATCACCGCAACTTGGCGTCAGTATTGACTTTTCACAAGGCCCTGCCTTCGTCTCTACTGCTTTCACTTTAGACAGTGCCACAAAAGGTGTTCTCGGAACAGGTCAGTTGGCAGATTTTGATGCCAATGTGGACATCACTCCAAGTGTTCTTCGCGTCAGCGTTCGTCGCGGTCGCAATCGCCTTCTCAATAAGTTTGAAGCAGGAAGCGCGGTTGTAGAAGTTCGTGACCAAACGGGTGATTGGAATCCTGCCAACACAAGTTCTATTTACTATCCAAATCTCATTCCTCTGCGCAAAATTCAGATATATGCCGACTATCTTGGCGTCAGATATATCCTCTTCACAGGTTACATCACGAGTTATGACCTTCAATTCGTGCGAGGCGTAGAATCAACTGACAAGGTTGTTCTTCAGTGCGTAGATGCCTTCAGGCTCTTCCAAAACGCACAGATTGACACAGTTCCTGCGGCAGCCGCAGGCGACCTTTCAGGCACACGAGTCAACGACCTTCTTGACCTTACAAGTTGGCCTGAATCCTTGCGTGATATTGATGCCGGTGACTCTACCCTTCAAGACGATCCTGGCGGAGTTCGCAATCTCCTTGATGCAATTCAGACAGTTGAGCAAAGCGAGTTCGGTGCCTTCTTTATGGATGCCGAAGGTCGAGCAACCTTCTATGACCGCGACACAGTCAGCAAATATGCTGACGCAACTCCCTATGTTTTCAGCGATGATGGGATTGAACTTCCCTATGCACAAATTGACCTTGCCTTTGATGACGCTTTGATTGTCAATGATGTGACAGTGACAAGGCTCAATGGCACCCCTCAGAATGTCTTTGATCAGACCTCGATTGACACCTATTACATCCACGCAGGAACCCGAGAAGGTATCTTGGTTCAGACTGACGCCGAAGCCCTAGAGCAGGCAGAGATGATCCTTGATGCTCGCAAAGACACTCAGGTTCGCGTTGACTCTATGACTTTGAACTTGATGGAAGACAATTCCTCGTTAGTCATTGCGGGCTTGGATATGGAGATTTTCAACCTTGTAGATGTCACAAAGACGATGGCAGGGGCGACTTCCATCACTCGAGAAGTTTTTGTTCAAGGTCTTCAGCACGACATCACCCGCACCACCTTCACAACAAAGGTGTTGACGGCCGAGCCTATAATTCAGGCATTCATTTTAGATTCTGCAACTCAAGGCGTTCTTGATGTGGCAGGCGCTCTCAGTTACTAAATAGGAGAAACAATGGCAGGAGCAGGATATAAACTGTTCAACACCGGCGATGTCTTGACGGCCGCCCAAGTGAACACTTACTTGATGCAACAGACTGTGATGGTCTTTGCTAGTTCGGCAGCTCGCACCTCTGCTCTTTCGGGAGTCCTAGCCGAAGGAATGGTGAGCTACCTTCAAGACACCAACACCCTAGAGGTGTATGACGGATCAGCGTGGGTCGGCGCAACCGGCGACATTACAGGCTTGACCGCAGGCACAGGCATTTCAATCTCATCAGCAACAGGGCCAGTGCCAACTATCACAAGCGATGTCGCAACGACATTCGACGCCAAAGGTGATCTCGTGGTGGGAACAGGCGCAGACACCTTCGCCAAGCTCACTGTTGGAAATTCAGGCGACACTATTGTTGCAGATTCTTCCGCCACAGTAGGATTGAGATATAGCGCTACACCAAGCGCCTCTAATCCAATTTTGAACTCGTCATTTGATATTTGGCAGCGCGGAACTTCTATTGCTGGAACTGGTGCTGTTCTTTATACGGCAGATAGATGGAGCACTAATGCTACTTCTTCATTCACAGTTTCTCGTCAAACTACTTCGGATACAACCAATTTACCAAATATTCAATATTGCGCTAGATTTGCAAGAAATAGCGGACAAACTACAACGACTGCAGTTTCTTTTATTCAGTCAATGGAAAGTGCAAATTCTATTCCCTTTGCTGGCAAGACAGTAACAATGTCATTTTACGCTCGTAAAGGTGCAAATTTTTCAATGGCATCAGATAATCTTATTGTTTATCTAATTGGTGGAACTGGAACAGACCAAAATTATCAAACTACTTATACTGGCGCGTCTTTTCCAATAAATAATCAAACTGCCACTTTAACAACTACTTGGCAAAGATTTTCATATACTGGCTCAGTTGCTACAACAGTTACAGAATTGACCGCGTATTTTCAATATCAAGGTGTTGGAACCGCAGGAGCAGCAGATTATTTTGAAATCACAGGTGTTCAGATAGATGTTGGCTCGGTTGCTTTACCATACCGCCGCAGTAGCGCAACACTCGCAGGGGAGTTAGCCGCTTGCCAAAGGTATTATTACCGAATTAACGCTGATAGTGCTAACTCGGTTTTCGGTGTTGGTATGAACGCAGCATCAACGTCGGCAAATCATATGGTTAATTTCCCTGTATCAATGAGAGTCGCACCAACATCACTTGAGTATTCAACTATTCAGGTGAGCGATTTCAATAACTATGGAACTGATGCAACAACTGCCGCATTTGGTTCAGTATCCACCAGCAAAAACACCTGTATTTTATATATCAGCGGTATAACAGGATTGACCGCCAATCAACCTTCATTTCTTCGGGGCAAGACTCAAAACACCTCATACGTAGCGTTTAGTGCGGAGTTATAATTATGAACAACATTAGAGAAATTGAAGTGCCAGATGTAGATGGTACAACGACAACATTCGTTATAATTGACAGAGGTAACGAGGAATTTACCTCAATGCCTAAAACCTTATGGGAAGAATTAGAAGCCCAAAAGGAACTAGGCGGAACACTCTAATAGGAGTCATTCGCTAGGGGTATGATTCCACTATGGATCACATACCACTAGAAGTCATCAAGGAAAAGCTTCACGACCGCTATCGGGCGCAGGGCTTCTCCGAAAACCTATTCCGCAACGATTGGAACCTCATCCTGCGCTCAGGCGTTCACCCACAGGTAGCGACTGAAGAGGACTTGCAGGCAGTCATTCTTCGAGCGAAATCTCAAGGCACTCGTGCCAACTATGGCTCGCGCCTGAAAAGCGTCTTCAATGCGCTCAATAAGATGAAGTTGATTACCAACAACCCAACCCTTGAGATGCCGGTCATCCGCAAGGGCAGAGGCATTCCGCATCCGCTCACCAAAGGCGAAGCCGAATTGCTTATGACCGAAGCCCGAGAGCCAATGCGCTCGTGGTTCATTGTCGGTTGCCTAGCAGGACTGCGAGCAATGGAAGTCTCCAAGTTGCGTGGTCTTGACCTTGAGGAGACTGCCGAGGGTTACACCTTGCGCGTCTATGGCAAAGGCGGAACCGATCTTGCGGTGCCTATTGCGAACCGAGTCGCCGAAATCATCAAGGCCGCCAACACCAAGGGGCGCATCTTTCAAGTCACTCCGAACAAGCTCTCATCAAGGGCAAGTGCCGAGATGAAGCGACTTGGAATTGAACACAAGACATTTCACGCCTGTCGCCATTACTTTGCGACGACAATGCTTGAGAAATCAGGCGGCGACCTTTTGGCGGTGCGCGATTTGATGCGCCATTCGTCGGTTGCCACAACACAGATTTACACCCAACTCGCAACGGGGCGAACGAGGTCACTCGTTTCAATGATCAGTTAGGAAGACACAATGGGCATCTCCACACGCCAAGTCACTGTCACCACATCGCCAACCATCTTGGTTGACAACACTGCCGAGGCAGAAGAAGTCCATCTGCACGCCGCAGGTGGTCAGGCGGTTTATCTTGGAGCTGCCGATGTAACAGGATCAACAGGATTCAAAATGGATAGTGGAGAAAAATTGACACTACAAAGCAAAAACAATCCCATCTATGGCGTGACAGATACAGGCTCAACCGTCGTGCAGGTCTTGGTGATAGGACTATGACCGCATTGGATTGGGCGTCTTTGGCCGTTGCCATCACGACAATTCTTGGTTCGGTCGCCATCGGCATCAAATGGCTCGTCAAGCATTATCTCAACGAACTCAAGCCCAATGGCGGATCATCAATGCGTGATAAGGTCAACCAACTTGAGGAAAAAGTTGATTTTCTCACTGACCTTGTGAAGGAAGCTCTCAAACGCTGATGTGCAATAAACAACTTGATAATTTTCTCCACATAGCAAGCGCCGAAGTTGGATACATTGAAGGCCCTGCCGATAATCAAACGAAGTATCAGAAGGCAAATCAAGCTTGGTGTGGCGCATTCGTCAATTGGTGTGCAAAGCAAGTTGGCTTGAAAATCCCTGACTGCACCTACACACCGGCAGGGGCGAAGGCATTTGCCGAGGCGAAGCGGTGGCAACTCGTTGCCGATGCCGAGCCAATGCCAGGTGACATCGTTTTTTTTGACTTTCCTGCCGATGGCATTGACCGCATCTCGCATGTCGGTATCGTGGAAGCAGTCAATCCCAATGGCACCGTCACCTGTATTGAAGGAAACACCGCCCCCGACACTAAGGGTGATCAACGCAATGGCGGTCAGGTTGCGCGTAAGATTCGCGCCTACAAAGTCAAGAATCGGGGGAAATTGAAACCCTCTTTGCCGGTGTTCATTGTGGGCTTCGGCAGACCTAAGTTCAAGGAGTGCAAATGCTCGACAAAGACAAACTCATCGCAGTCGGTAGCACCTACGCAAGAGCGGGAGCGGCAGCAGTCGCAGCTCTCTACCTCGCCGACCCATCACGCCCTCTAAAAGATTATGTTGCCGCATTTGCGGCCGCAGTCATTGGCCCAATCTTGAAGGCCATTGATCCTAAAGCGACAGAGTTCGGTCGCGGAAGTAAGTAGTCAATGAATCGGGGGAAGATTTTGGATGAGGCAAAACGCCTCACCGCAACGGATCGCAATGAAATATATGGCGACCCTTATACAAATCACAAACGCATCGCAGACCTGTGGAGTGTTTATCTTGAAACTGAGATAAGCCCTTCACAGGTCGCTTTGTGTTTATCGCTTGTGAAAATTGCTCGTCTCATTGAGTCACCGAATCACTTAGATTCTTACATTGATTTAGCCGCTTATGGCGCCATTGCGGGGGAGATTTCTGATGCATCTGAATAACAATGTCGTGCTTGTTCCTACTCGTGGCAGACCGAAGAACGCGGTGGAAGTATTGCAAGCCCACAAGGAGTTCTCGTGCCGGTCAGACATTCTCTTTGTCATTGACACTGATGACGATGAACTTGTGAACTATCGCAGCGCAGTTGGCGTGGAATATATTGTTGAAGTTGAAAACAAAACGCGAGGAATGGCCTATCCCATCAATGTCGCTGCCAAGAAATATGCCAATGAGTATGAGTTCTTCACCTTTATCGGCGACGACCACAGATTCAGAACGCCTGATTGGGATGTCGTATTGATGCGAGCTATCGGCAACCGCCCTGGACTTGCCTATGGCAATGACCTTTTACAAGGCGAGAATCTGCCAACTGCGGTGATGATGTCAGGTGCCATTGTCCGTGGTCTTGGCGGGATGGTGCCACCGAAGTTGAAGCATCTCTATCTTGACAACTTTTGGAAACACTTGGGTGAAGACATTGGCAACCTTTCATATTTGCCAGGCATTATCATTGAGCATTTGCATCCGATTGCTGGCAAAGCCGAATGGGATGAAGGCTATCGAGCAGTCAATGCTCGTGAGGTCTATTCCTTTGACGCCTTGATGTTTGATAACTACATCAAGAGCGAAGATTACGCAGTTCTCGTCAAGAATCTCAAACAATGAAGTGCATTGCCTTCTCGCTCTATGGCAATGAGCCTCGCTACACCATAGGCGCCATCAAGAACGCGATTCTTGCTTCACGATATTTTCCCTTTGACGATGGCTTCATTGTTCGCTTCTATATCAGCGTCAATTCAAGCGTTGATGAATCCATCATCTCAACTTTAGAACGAGTCAAAGGTGTGCAAATCGGCATCGTTGGCGAACCTGAAGATCATCGGGCGAAGTTGTGGCGTTACTATGCCTTTTCTGATCCGCAATTCGACGCCGTCATCTGTCGTGATGTTGACGCTCGCCTGTCCTTTCGGGATCGAGTAGCTCACGAAGACTGGGAGCAGTCAGGTCTTGATTATCACATCATCAAAGACCATCCAAGCGGTCACGACTATCCCATCTCTGCCGGTATGTTTGCGGGCAAGACAAAGAATTTGCGCGATATGGAAAAGCAAATCAAAGACGCCAATGTCGGCAACTATTACACCACCGACCAAGACTTCTTGGCTTCACAGATTTATCCACGCATCAAGGATTCAGTCCTTATTCACGATCCGTATTACGACACCAAGGTTGAAGGCGATTCGATTCGCACTAGGATTCCCTGCGATGCTCCGACGCCCTTGTCACACATAGGCGCAGCTCTCAATGCCGATGACACCTTTGTCTTTGATGTTGACCGAAAACTGAACGCATCTGATGGTTACTCTGAAAAATATGAATACGAAAGCGACAGGTGGGGGAAATGAAAATCCTGATTACAGGTGACGAAGGCTTTGTTGGCACAAACTTCAAGAAGCATCTTGATAGCAAGAACAACCACATCACCGGCATTGACCTCAAAAGTGGCAGAGATGTCCGTGACTTCTTCGCCAAAGATGACACCAAATTTGATGTTGTCATTCATCTCGCGGCGATTGTCGGTGGCCGCGCCACTATTGAGGGGAACCCTTTGGCGGTTGCCGCCGACCTCGCCATTGATGCCGACCTCTTCCAATGGGCGCTTCGCACTCGCCCTGGTCATATCGTCTATTTCTCATCATCTGCCGCTTATCCGATCTATTTGCAGCGGGTTGAATACAAACAGAGCCTGAAAGAGTGGGATATAAATCTTGACCACATTCGCACACCTGATTTCACCTATGGGTGGGCAAAGTTGTCAGGTGAGATGCTTGCCGGTTATGCCAGGGCAGAAGGCTTGAAGGTCACAGTTTTGCGACCATTTAGCGGATATGGAAGCGACCAAAGCCTTGACTATCCCTTCCCATCTTTTATCAAGCGAGCCAAAGAGAAGGCGACACCTTTTGATGTATGGGGTCGAGGAACTCAGGTGCGCGACTTCATTCATATTGAAGATGTTGTGCGAGCTACCTTTGAAGCCATTACAAACAAAGTTGAAGTCTCAAATCTCTGCACAGGAAGAGCAACCTCATTCATTGAATTGGCAGAACTAGCGATGATGCAGGCGGGATATTTGGCGGAAATACGAACCAACCCGAAGGCACCTGTCGGGGTTGCCTATCGGGTCGGTGATCCTAAGAAGATGCTCTCGTTCTACGAGCCGAAGATTTCGTTGGAAGAAGGCATTGCTCGCGCTTTTGCCGACTAGAACTGTTGCTCCATCTTGTTGATGGTGCGGTTGACATATTTAGGCCCAAGCCAATTCACAAACCATTGTGGAAAGGCGAAGGGCTTGCGTGCCTTGACAGGCATTACAAGCAGAAGCAGTGGAATCCACAAGCCATAGAAGACTGACATCAGAGTCCAAAAGATGACGCTGCGACCCACGCTGAAAGCGTAGAACGCCGTGAAGAGAACAATGAGCAAATCAAGTCCATTCATTTAGCACCATCCCATCACAGGCGCAGGTTGAATGTCTTTGACTATTTCGTAGAACTTTCCGTTCTCGTGTTGTGATCCTGCGGTCACGACATAGCCATTGAACTTGATGTCAACTCCTTGGCGCAATTTGCCACCAAAGGTGGCATTCGCAGGTGCCTGATAGTAGAGATGCAGACCATCGCCGGTGGCGACTGTGAAGGTGTCAAGTTCTAAACCTTCTGTGGTTCCGCCATTGCGAAAGTCCACATCCAAGACAACAAGATTGCTTGGCGCACAAGCGATGCCAATGTTGAGAAGCGGTGACCTCTCAAACCATTTCTTGACTGTGGCGGGCTTATTCGAGGCCGACTTATATCCCTGCTTTGCGATAGGAAAGAAGGGAACCTTTGCCTGCGGGTAGCAAGGCAAGACATACCAACCGCGCTCGGCAAAGGCGGTGGCGATTTCGGCGGTCGTCATTTGACGAACTCCTTGAGGAAATCAACGATTACTTCTGAGACTGTCTTGCCTTCTGACTTTGCCTTTACCATCGCCCGACGCCACAGTTGTTCGCTAACGCGGATGGATCGAATCTTTTTCATATAAGTTCAATTCCCTTCTTTAGCATTAGTTGAGTGACTCGTGTGCGCGTTGCATCAATAGTCTTTTCAACATTCCCATATCGTTCTTGATGATGTTCATAGCCAAAACTTCCCTCAGAACCAAGCAATTCTGCTTCATACAAAGAAAGAGCCTCATTGATAATCTGCCAATCCTTTTTGGTAATCACTGCGACACCACCTTGTCTTTATGAGTTGCGTTGATGTGATTTGTCAAAGTCTGATGCGCAAACCCACTGCGCACTTCAATTTCTCTGCCACAGATAGGGCAGGCAACAATGCGATTGCTTGGCATTATGCACGCAACTTTTCTGCGACAATCGCGTTGACAAATTCTTCAGCACAATCTTCGCACCACAACTCTGATTCGTTGTGGTTTGTCCACAAACGCTTCTTGTTTGTATCTTGAATGAAAATTTTGTGAACCTCACACATCAAAACCCACTTGCCACCATCTTCTTCTGACAAGCCGAACCAATTAACACTCGCCATTGTGACGAGTCCGTTTTTTGCTACTCTTTGCTGAATCATTGTCTTGCCTTCCTTCGGAGCTACTACCTTTCGCCCCAATGAGAGAATTAGAGCATCTCGTCTATACACCTGTCAATACATAGGCAATTAGGCGGTTCGGCGTGTCGCCCTCTAGGATGTCAGACCTTCCCCTCATACTTATCCACAAGTCAGATGGAAGGGGTTTTATGCAATATCTGATATTCGGGGGCGTAATCGCCTCTCTAGGGCTTCTGTGGGCCATTCTAAGCCTGCACGACGACCCTTTGAAGGAAGGCATCAAACAGGCTCAGGCGTGGGAAACGGCCCAAAAGCGACTCCGCAAGGTGATGCCTGAATGAGCCTATTCTCAGTTCACAATGCAAGCGATGGCACCTTTGTCCTCTACCTTGAGGAACAGGATGCCAATCTCGATCTTCTTGAAGATGTCGTCGGGCAGGTGCCTCTGTTAGCTCTTTCTCGTCTAGCAGAGCATTCACAAATTGAATCGCTCAAGTCCGAGCAAGCAGCCAGGCTCTTGGATAAAGTGCGATCGCAACTGCCCGATGTATGCGTCAAGGTGGCCTCCATCACCGAAGACGAGGCGTTGGCGTTGGCGGAACAACTGATTATGTCAGTGAAGTTCGCCCGCGCCGTCGCCGGTAAATCAACGAAACTAGAGTTGGTCAAATAATGGCTAATCCCAATGGTCGCAAAGGCTCTGCCTTTGAAATCGGAGTTCTCAAGTGGTTGCGTTCTCGTGGTGTCACCGCAGAGCGTTTGCGTCTATCGGGATCACAAGATGAAGGAGACATTGTTGCGTTCATTGCTGGCAAGACTTATGTGTTGGAACTCAAGAACCGCAAATCAATCTCGCTTCCGACCTTTTGGGATGAGGCCTGCAAAGAAGCCAAAAACTATGCAAAGGCGCGGGGGCTTGAAGTAACACCACCATCATTTGTTGTGGTCAAGCGTCGCAATGCATCTATTGAACGAGCTTTCGTTATCCAAGACCTTGAATCCTGGTTAGGTGAAAGACAATAGTGAATGCTCTACAATCGTTCTTCCCAACATTGCCACTGCTACCGCAAGCAAGTTGTCGAGGCATATTCAATCCAAACTTATTTTTTCCCGAATCAAGAGAACAAGAGGCAAAGTGTCTCCCAATCGTGCGTGCAATATGCGCCGGTTGTCCTGAACGAAAGGAGTGCTTGGACTACGCGCTCAAAGAACAGATACCTCACGGAATATGGGCAGGCACCACGCCTGCACAACGAGGTTTCGGACAAGGCTTTAGGAATCGAAAGACCGGCAGAATGAACCGATCCGATGCGATTAGAAGCCTTCATTCCTTTGGGCGAACACCGAAAGAAATCGCAGATACTTTGAGAATTGAGTTGGCGTATGTCACTCAGGTTCTCAAGCGAGCTGCGAAATTGGAAGGAGAATCCCAATTACTCAACGCAGAAAAACATTCAGGGGAATCATCATCATCATCGGAGTCAGCGCAATGACCTCGATGTTCGTCAATGCAGCTTTCGCACCGCAACCGGCAGTGCCTGCATCGGTTATCTACAAAGAACGACCAATCTTGGATCAAGTTGATGCGAAGAAATTGGCAAAGGCTTTGTTGACCAAGCAAGAGTATTCCTGTCTTACAAAATTGTTAGGCAAGGAGTCAGCGTGGAAGGCATCGGCAAAGAACCCGACATCTTCCGCCAAAGGAATTGGGCAGTTGCTTGATTCCACTTATCGCAATCTTGGGATGAAACATTCCCAAGCCTCGGTGCCGCAACTCGTGGCAACGCTCGCCTATATCCACAGGCGCCATGTGACTGCCTGCAATGCCTGGCAGTTCTTCAAAGAGAATAACTATTACTGATTCGAGGGGATCAATGTCAACTGAAATTGAGAAGGGCGTCATTGACTTTGACGAGTCAATAGCGATGTGGCTTGAGCAATATCGCAGCGCCCTAGCAAAAATCAAAGAATGGGAAGAAGTTGCAGATGTAGCTCGCTCCCATATTGAAGCAGCACTTGGCGATGCCGAAGTTGGTCTATACAAAGGTCAACAGGTCGTTCGCTTCACAACGGTCACATCAACGCGATTTGATGTGAAACGCGCAAAGGAACTCTTGCCACCGCAGGTGCTTGATGTCCTACAAGTTCAAACAAACTCTCGTCGCTTCACTCTCGTCAATCAGGATCAGCAATGACACCACGAGTTGATTTCCCTTCCATTGATGCACCAAGCATTGTGGAAATTCCTGACTATGACGATGAAGATGAGGATGACGAATGACTTTCACTTCGCCGGTATCGCCTGCAAAATCCCTTGGTCAAGGCCTCGCCGAGATCATTACGCAAGCAGGCATCTGGACTCCTAGAAGCAAGCAAGTCGTCATTGGGCCTTCTGAAATGGGTCACGAATGCACAAGGCGACTTGCTTACAAATTGCTTGATTGGGATAAGCCCAATGAGTCAGGCTCATCAAATTGGAGCGCCCAAGTTGGCTCTGCAATTCACAAATATCTTGCAGACATCTTTGCTCGCATTGAAGGCTATGAAGTTGAACAGAGAGTCACCATTCGTGGCAACCTGACCGGCACAGTTGACCTTTATGACATCAAGCGTGGCATTGTCATTGATTGGAAGACGACAAGCCCTGCGCAGATGGATCGAAAGCGCAAAGATGGCGGCTCACCTATCTATCAAACACAGATTCAACTCTATGGCTACGGCAAAGCTCAGACAGGCGCAGTGGTCAATCAAGTCGCTCTCGTCTTCTTGCCCACAAGCGGTTCGATAGATGACATGCACATTGAACTTTATGACTATGACGAATCTGTTGCGTTGCGAGCCTTGGAACGCATTGACAACATTCACGCTCTACTGTCACAAGTAGATGTTGAAAGCAATCCGCAAATGTGGGAGATGATTCCATCTGCGCCATCGCGCCTATGTATTTTCTGCCCATATCACCTGCCCTATTCGCAAGACTTGACGAAAGGATGCGCAGGTGCAGCCGAAACTCGTAGTTGAGACAATGAATAAGTTTCAAGAGGTCACACTCAAGATTTTGGGTTGGTTTCTTGGGATCAGAGGCGAGGCAAAAATTGTCTATATCGCCTTTGACAATGAGATGGAGCCAACCATCAATGACCTAAAAAAATGGCACGAAGAAAATGAAATGAACAGACAACGACAAGTAGATAAGGAGACGGGGGAATGACCTTCGCAGCACCATCCACACAGAGCGAATCCGTCAAGGTTGCAGACCTTGCAGGACACTTGCTCATCATCACACCGACTGAATACAAAGTCGGCATTGAAACAGTCCACGGCAAAGCCGAGGCAGTTGAGGTTGAAGTTATTGATCTCGACACTAAGCAAACGCATTCATCACTTCTTTGGTTCAATGTAGCTCTACGCAATGCACTAAAGAACAAAATTGGGCAGAAGGTTCTCGCCCGCATCGGCCAAGGCGCCGCCAAGCCTGGCAAATCGGCTCCGTGGATTTTGGTTGATGCCACAGGCGATGCCAACGCCATTGCCCTTGCTAACGCCTATCTGACAAGCGCACCTGCGCCTGCCATTGCAACACCTGCACCTGCGGCCGCACCTGTGGCAGCGACAGGTGGCATCACACCTGAAGTTGCCGCGCTCTTGGCACAATTAGGGGCGAAGCCAATCTAGTTGTGAGTGACAGGCGGTTTTCCTTCCGTCTCCGCCTGTCGTCATGCCGGTCGTCGGTGCCTACCTTTCCACCGATGACCAAAGCAGTGCCTGGGGGCGATGAGATACGGGGTCATTCATCGGCAAGTTCGATTCTTGCCACTGCACTCAAAGAACAAAAGGAGTCAAATGTGTCGCCATATTTATCAACGAGTTGCGGCCGAGATATGTCCTGACTGTGGGCGTGATACGCACGAAACAGATTTTGAATTGCAACGACAACTTCATAAGCAATGGATAGAAGATGGCAAGGCCGATTGGAATATTTGTCCACTCGGGGGAACACTGAGGGGATGGTGGTCAATATGACAACGGCAGTGTCACTATTCGCAGGTGTTGGTGGTTTTGATTTAGCTCTTGAGCGAGCAGGAGTCAAAGTTGTCGCATCGGTGGAGTGGGATAAGCACGCACAAAATGTGTTGAGAAAACAATTTCCAAATGCACAAGTATTTGGCGACATTCAGGGGGTTACAGGTGAACAATTACGAGCAGCAGGATTTGATCCCACAGACGGAATCATCACAGGTGGATTTCCTTGCCAAGACCTTTCCGTTGCTGGAAAACGAGCAGGGTTGGCGGGATCGCGTAGTGGACTTTTCTGGGAAATCTGCCGACTCCTTGACGAAACACGAACGCAGACTTTTATCCTCGAAAATGTGCCTGGTCTACTTTCCTCAAATAACGGAAGAGATATGGCCGTCGTCATTGAAGCGTTGGTCGAGCGCGGGTATCGCATCGCGTGGCGGGTGCTTGATGCTCAATACTTCGGAGTTCCCCAACGACGCCGTCGAGTCTTCATTGTCGGATGTCTTGGAGACGCAGGGAGATCACCTGAAGAAATACTCGCTATCGCCGAAGGCCGCGCAAGGTATCTTGAGAAGAGCAACGCGCCGAGGAAAGGTTCTGCCGGTGCCACTACAGAGCGCCTTAGAGACGGTCGCATCACAGACACCTTGACAGTTGCAGACCTGACAAAATCACAGACATCAAATCAAGCAGTCAATTCAAATCTTTTGCAGGTTTCCAATGTGGTTCGTCAAGAGTAAGCGAGCGCAAACAAGTGACGATGACGAAACTTGGGTTGCGGGGGGGGTCGTGCCGACATTGAATGCTTTTGATTGTGGAGATACAAGAGCGACGGTCTTAATTTTTGAAGCAACACGAGTGGAAGATGTGAGAATTTATGAGAACTATTGTCCGACAGTTGCACGATATTGGGGAACAGGGGGAGCTCGTGTGCCTTATGTGTATGCGATACAAGGAACTGTGATAGGTCGCAGTGATAATGCAGGGCCACAAGGAAAAGGCTTTGCAGATGATGGAGAACCGATGTTCACATTGGATCAAGTAAGTGGTCACGGAGTTGCGATGGCATTTGATAGTTACAATCAAAGCGTCAGTGAAACTTCACAGACAATTCGCAAAGGTCAAGCAGGCAATGACCATGTCGGAATGGTGATGGAGAAATCAGTCGTGCGTCGCCTGACACCGACAGAGTGCGAGAGGTTGCAAGGATTTCCTGACGGATGGACAGAGGGCCAAGCCGATTCGCACCGCTATAAACAAATGGGCAATGCGGTGGCGGTGCCGGTTGTCCAATGGATTATTGACAGACTTGTGAAGTAGAAGAAAGGGAGCAATGACGGGGGAAATCTTACGAACAGCGCTTGAGTTCGCTGCCAATGACATCTGCGCCGTTCCTGTGGCAACAGATGGAAGCAAGCGACCGGCACTGACGAATTGGAAGCAGTATCAAGAACGCTTGCCCGTCCCGCAAGAATTGTTGACCTGGTTTCAATCGGCAGAAGGGGTCGGTGTCATCTGCGGAAAAGTCAGTGGCAACTTGGAGATGTTGGAATTAGAAGGCAGAGCAGTTGCCGACAAGTTACACCTTGACCTCAAAGAGATGGCACACAAATCAGGTCTTGGCGATGTATGGGATCGCATCAATGCCGGTTATGTTGAAGTCACACCGTCAGGCGGTTTGCATTGGCTCTATCGAATAGATGGCGAAGTTCCTGGCAACACCAAACTTGCCCGTCGCCCTGGCGAAAATGGCGGCATTGATGTTCTCGCCGAAACGAGAGGCGAAGGTGGCTTTGTCATTGTCGCACCGACCAATGGCACCTGCCATCCGTCAGGCGGAGCGTGGACAATGCTCGTCGGCGGGCCGAAGTCAATCCCGACCCTGACGGTGCCTGAGCGCGATCAACTCCACAAATTATTCGTCACCTTTGATGCTATCCCTAAGCACGAGTCCATCACTGAAGACATCAAGCAACGAGTTGAAAGCTTGACGCCAGGGGATGACTACAACGCCAAGGTCAGTTGGGAGCAGATTCTTGAGCCTCTTGGATGGTCGAAGGTCTACACCACTCGTGACAAAGTCACCGCATGGCGACGACCTGGCAAGAATGAAGGGGTCAGTGCCACCACCAATCATGCAGGCAATGACAAGTTCTTTGTCTTTTCAACAAGCACACAGTTTGAAGCAGAGCGATCCTATTCAAAGTTCGCAGTCTTCACACTCGTTGAACACGGCGGAGACTTCGCAGCATCTGCCCGCGCCTTACGCTCTCAAGGCTACGGAGAAGCACGCAAGGAATTGGGAACCTTAGAAGTCCACTCACCGAGCCTTGTTCAATTACACAATGAAGATGGCGAGGTCATTGAGTCATCGTGGATACCGAAGCAGATTGAAGAGACTGATCTTGATGACGAGAACCCGCCATCTATGCTCAAGAGAGAAGATGGGAACTGTCTGCTCTACGCAGGCAAGGTCAACGCCATCTTTGGTGAGAGCGAATCAGGCAAGACTTGGATTGCACTTGAGGCCATCCGCCAAGAGTTAGCGAAGAACAACATCGTCTTTTATCTTGATTTTGAAGATTCGGCTCGATCCATTATCAATCGCCTCAAAACCTTGAAGGTGCCGACCGATAAGTTCAAGCTCTTTCGTTATGCCAACCCTGACGAGCCATTGGGTGAGGGCATCGGTGAAATTATGCGCACCCAAATCATGGCGTATCTGCCGACTTTGATTGTCGTAGATGGTGTCAATGCCGCGATGAACCTGCTCGGACTTGACCTAGAGAAGAACAAAGATGCCACTACCTTCTCACAGAAGGTCTTGAAGCCCTTAAGAATCGGCGGAGCAGGCATTCTCACCATTGACCATGTCACCAAGAGCAAAGACAACCGAGGCAACTACGCCATCGGCGCACAGGCTAAGAGAGCCGATATTGATGGCGCGGCCTTTGCGGTGTCAGTGGCGATGCCATTTGGCAGAGGCATTGACGGCGCCTTGGACATTACTTGCACCAAGGATCGTCCTGGCTTTGTCCGTGCCATCTGCCCTGACGCCAAGACGGTCGGCGTCGCCAACCTGCGCTCGTTGCCTGACGGCGGCATCTCGGTTTCCATATCAGGTGGAATTGTCAAAGTATCCACACGAGAGCAGAAGATGGAAGCAGTCTGCGAGCTACTTCGCCGGTGTGGGTATGAGATGGGCAGGAATCAGATTGCCGATCACCTTCGAGAGGAAGGGCATGGAATGAAGGATGCCGAGCTGAAATTTGTTATGGAGAGTCTTGTGAGCAATGGTCATGTCACCTATCGCAAAGATGGACAGAAATATCTTTACGGGTATCAGTCCGACTTCTTTGCCAATGATGTTAAGCCTTGGACTCCTAATGAGTAACTGTTTCCCTGTTTCCCAACTGTTTCCCACTATTTCGGGAAACACCACCGACTCGAGCGTGCCAACTGTTTCCCCGTTTCCCCCCTATAAGGGGGGAACGGGAAACAGGGCAACGGTCACCCCGAGGCAATAGATGAATCAAGATTTCAAGCCAATCAACTGTTCAAGGTGCGGCGCCCTCATTTGGGCAGGTATCTCGTGGGCAGGCTTTGCTCGCAGACTTGATACCCCGAGACTGACCATTGAGGAAGAAGTCATCAAGCGCCTGTCGGGTCTGATGACCTACGAGCTACACCGCACTCGAGTTTCCTTTGAAGCGGTGGAGAGAAGTCTCAATCGCATCAGGTGGGCCGCACCGAACAAAGACCGAGTCATTCTTGCCGATCACACCTGCCAAGGATGGCGACTCTTTGAATCTGAGCCGCCTTCATATTGGTCAAAGTTATCCACAGTCCTATCCACAAGTCAGGAGCCTGCCTTCTAATGCAATGCAATGTCTGCAAGTCTGAGATTGAAACCGAATGTCGCAGTTGCTTCGGCCGCTTGAGGGCCATCTTGAAAGAGTTGCCACAGTTGCAATATGAGGCGGGCTTTTACCTTGAGCCATCTCGCACCGGCAGTGGCGCCGTCACCGCCGAACGCTCTATTGGGATCAATGTCAATGCCCTTGATTTCTCAATGGCGACCGACCTTTTGGCAATCCTGCACAGTTGGGAGTCAATCATCAGGCGCGAGAGGGCGCTGACACTGCCTGCCTTTGTCATTAAAGAGCCGACTACTCATTCCGAAGTCTTGGCGACTTGTGAGTTCCATATCGCCCACTTATCGTGGACATTGCAACAACCATGGGCATTAGACTTTGCAGGGGAAGTATGGGGCTTGCATGCTCGGGGGCGTGCGGCTGCCAAGAAGTTCAAGGAACAGGCAAGGCGCATTCCCTGTCCGACTGATGACTGCAAGAGATTTGTTGTCATTGATGTTGAGCAGTTGTCGCAAGATGTCAGTTGCTTTGGATGCAAACAAAGTTGGTCTGTCTTGAGATTGGTGGCATTGGCAATGAGTAATCCGAACCGCAGATTCTTCCTTGATGTGGAAGCCATCTCTGCCTGGCTACAAATGACACAACGCGAGGTCTATCGGTTAGTCAAGAAGTTTGATATTGAGAAGCGCGGATCAACTTACGACCTGCAAGCGATTATGAAAGCAAAACAACAAAATGCCTAGAATGTTGTCAAGCTTCTATGCTACGCTTGCGCTATCAGAGTTCCCTATCTCGGAACAATCACTCAACGAAATTGATGAAGCTCTTGGTCACGCATCAAGAGCGCGAAACCTTCCTCACTACACCACGCGCCAACGCGCCATTGTTGACGAGTTTATAGATGATTTGCTCGATATACGATGGGAGTTGACGCAGTGCTAAACATTTCAATTAGCATCGGTGATGTTGAGACAGAACTTACAACGGATCAAAACCTTTCCTTTGATGCCATTGAGACATTGTTGAATCGCGCAGTTGCTGCAACTCTTCAATCGTATCTGTCACTTCCTACTGAGGATCGTCTTGCAAGCTTCGGAACGGATGATGACGATGAAGAGGAAGATTCAGACTGATGACTTTGTCACCTGTCGAATCTGTAAGCAAACTAAAGAACCACTCTTCTTCCCATTTCAGAACAAAGCAGAAAACAAACGACACACAATATGCAAAAGATGTCGTCAATATCATCGCGCAATAATCAATCTTTCAGTTGAAGAATATGAACAACTTTTAGAACAACAGAACAACTGTTGTGCGATTTGTGGAATACATAAAGACGAACTCAAAGTGAAACTCTATGTTGATCACAGTTACATCACGCATCAAGTGCGTGGATTACTCTGTCACAAATGCAACAGTGGATTATCATTCTTCAAAGATAACCCTGCCCACCTTGCGATGGCTATTGAATACTTAGTGAGAAACGATGGCATTACTTCCTAGACCTTGTTCGCAATGTGGAACTGTTGTTCGCAATTCGCATTTGTGCGCACAATGTAAGCGCAAGAGAGAAGCACTGCGGCCATCTCGTCAAGAGCGTGGATATGATTACAAGTGGCAAGAGTTGTCAAAGCTCGCTCGGCGGTTGCAACCATTCTGTCGCATTTGTCACTCGGCATTTGACCTGACGGCGGATCACATAATTCCACTTAGTCAGGGCGGATTGAATACCTTGTCGAATGTGCAAGTTCTTTGTCGTTCTTGCAATTCATCATTAGGAAATAAATCAAAAAAGAATTAGGCCCCCACCGGCACTTCTCGGTATGGGTAAAAAGTGCAGGAAACGAGCGCGTAAAGCAC
>Ga0315909_10001389_pt1 | contig 32713 bp, 31 predicted proteins | sample LakEriMetagenome_11_FD_203527 | JGI IMG/M metagenome (GOLD analysis project Ga0315909, IMG submission 203527) | Freshwater fungal communities from buoy surface, Lake Erie, Ohio, United States - Buoy 2 MA125 | ecosystem: Environmental > Aquatic > Freshwater > Lake | place: USA: Lake Erie, Ohio... | reverse complement strand
TGCACTGAGCTCTTTCGTTGCCAATGTGGTGACCCATCCAGACGGTGGCGTCCTTGTCGTTGGGAACTTTGGTGCTGCGGGAGGTGTCATCGGGGCGGATTCGTTAGGACGATTTGATGATACGCAGACCCCGAAATGGGCGGCACAAGACACTCCGGCTGTTACCTTTTATGGCGCACTGAACACGGGCACAGAACTTTACGCCTCGGGTTGGGAGGGAGCCTACATTCGCTCCGGGGGTAACTCTTGGCGCGCACTCTGTGCGTCGGATCTCGACATCGGCGGTGCAGTCTGGGCATCTCTTGCGACAACAAGCAGTGGACTCTTGCTTGTCGGAGGTTCTAATGGTCTCTTCGCCTGTGACACCTCCGATGGCGGTTTGGCAACCGTTGTTCCAAGTAGTGGCACGGTGCGCGCGCTCGCGACCTATCGTGGCGCCACCATTGTGGGCTCGAGCACAATCGTTGGCGCTGGGACCGATTTCATTGCGGTGCTGGGGGATGTTCTCCCCTCAACCAACGGCAACAGCCGCCAGGCCACTGACATGGTGATTCTGCTCACCACGCTGACCGCCCTCACGGCGCTCGCCGGCACCCAGCTCCTGCGCCGCGCCTAACGGCGCAGATTCAACGCGCGCACGCCCCAGGTATCCCCCATACTCTCCGAAGCCCACTCACTTTGGGTGGGCATTAGGGAGGGAACATGTCGTTACTTGGTGAAAAGAAGGGGAAGGAACTCGGCTTCAGCGACTTCGTGTCGGCTGCGGTTCGGGGGCTCTTCATGCCCTATTTCAGCCTGCCGATCATTCTGCTCGGCGTCGCGGTTGGGTACGCAACCGACCTGGTCTTGAAGCCGATCTTGGTTGATGGCTTTGAGAACGTTGGCTCGATCGGCGCCATGGCTGGCCCAATCGCCACCGCTTCGGGGATCTCGATCATCACGGGAATCTTCATCGCCGTGTACGGCCAGATCTACGGAGCACTCGCCACCTCGGCGAAGGCTGGCACGCCAACCATTGGTGAGGCGTTTGCCGTGATTGGCCAGCGTGGTCTCTCGGTCTTTGCAGCGGGCCTCTTGGTGACGCTCGCAACCGTGGGCATCTTCATCGTAGGGCTCGTCGTCGTGATCGGCGGCGCCATTGCTGCCAACGCTGGCGGCGTGACAACGGGGTTGTTCATTCTCTTCCTGGTGGTGTTCATCTATCTGTCAATGCGCCTCGGCCAGGCGGGCTGGTTCGCAGCCGACGGCATGGGTGCCATTGATGCGGTTAAGGCCTCGTGGAGCCGCACCCAGGGTCACCTCATGAAGATCTTCTTCTGGAGCCTTGGTGGTGCAGTGGTCTTCACGCTAGTTGGCACACTCGTGGGCCTGCTCACGAGTTCGCTGCCAACGGCGATCGGCAGCTCGATCGGCACCGGCGTTGGCCTGGTCTTTACATACGCGTCGGGCTCCGTGCTCTACCGCCGCATCACGGCGAAGTAAGCCAACCGCACACAACAGCCGCTCCTCGCGGAGCAGAGGCCCCCTCGGTCGCAGCGATGCGTGCCGAGGGGGTTCTTCGTTGATCAGCTAGGTTCGCAGGGGATGGTGGCGAAGCGAACCTTGGGGCCAATGGCGGCTGAGGCCTTGCGCACAATTCGATTACCGAGTGTGATGGCACGCACGCTCGCCCGAGCGGTTGGTTCACACTGCTGCACCTCGATTGTTGCTCCAAGTGCCGAGGTGTTGTTGATGAAGTTGTTGCTGGTGATGCCGAGTAGGTTTGGCCCCGCACCACCCGCAATATCGCCACCGTCAACAGCGATGGCGCCACTTCCGCCCGTCCTCGACGCGTTCGTACTGAAGATGTTGAATCGGATCAACGGAGGAGTGGCGACGGCGACTTCAAAGAGTGCGCCAGCATACCCCGCCGAGTTGCCGAAGAAGTGCGAGCGAACGACGGTCAGCGCGCTCTGACTGGAACTCTGAATCGCACCACCATTTCCGGATGCCTCGTTGTTATAGAAGCGGGACGAAATCACCTTGAGTGTGCCGCCAAGGGTGCTCACAGCACCGCCCGACGATCCCGAGTCGTTGGCCGTGAACGAGCTATATCGAACCGTTGATGTGCTTTCGAGCAGCTGAATCGCACCACCATGCCCATCATCGGTTAGATTGCCGCGGAAACGCGAGTGATCAATGAGCACCGTTGAGCCGTCCGTGATGTATCCCGCTCCACCCTGGTCATACGTTTCATTATCGATAAAGTCGCTCTTTGTAATTGAGATAACACCATCCGCGGTAAATGCACCGCCGCTCATCCCGGAAACATTGCGACTAAAGGTGGTGCGCAGCAGGGTGAGGTCATTACTGCTGATTGCGCCCCCATCGTCGCTGGCGTAGTTGTCTTCGAAGATGCTATCTCGCGCGATCACCGAGTTCGCCCAGATCGCGCCGCCATCGCCGTCTTGGCTGCCGTTGTGGTGCATGCGCACTCGATCCAGCACAAAGTCGACGCCGTAGAGTGCACCGTAGCCACCCGAATTATCGCCGTAGAAGCCCGCGATCGTGAGATCGCGAACCGAGAGGGTGGTGCTGTCAATTACGGAGTACAGGAACTCCGTGCCGCCGCTGTCGTACGCGCCTGACTCTAGGAACTCGGCGGTGCCGAGCACAAAGGTGGTGTCACGGCCCGCGCCGGAGAGGGTGAACGACTTGTCGTACCCCTGACCCGCCGCAACGCGATACGAGCCGGGGCAGAGGTGCACCGTGCCACCCGGGAGCACATCGAGAATGGCGTAGCCAATCTCGACCTCATCGTTCACCCCGTCGACCACAAAGCCCGGGGCGCTGCACGAGGTCCCCGCGTTGGTGCCCGTTGGGGTGCCGGTCGTGGCGACCCAGGTGTCGGCCTGTGGGGCGAAGCCGTTGGCGCGCACCGTTGCGGGGGCGGCGCCGGCCAGCACCAGCAGGGCGGCAGCTGAGAGGGTGGCAAACAACTGGCGGGCGGAGCGACGCATGGCGGGCACCTCTTCTATGTACTGGCGGATCCCCGAGCGGGGTATCCTGCACGCATGACGCAGCCTAGCAAACCGAAGCAGCCGATCCGCGCCTATTCGGGGATCCAGCCGAGCGGGGCGCCGCACCTGGGGAACGACCTGGGCGCCATCCGCAATTACGTGGCGCTACAAGAGAACTACGAGTCCATCTACTGCATCGTCGATTACCACGCCCTTACCAGCGTGCACGACGGCGAGAAGCTGCGACGCCAGACGCGCGAGATGGCCGCGGCGCTCATTGCCCTGGGCCTCGATCCGAACAAGTGCACCCTCTTTGTGCAGAGCCATCGCCCCGAGGTGCAGGAGCTCGCCTGGATCCTGATGACCGTCACGCCCGTGAGCTGGGTTGAGCGCACTCCTACCTATAAGGAGAAGAAGGCGCAGCAGGCCGACGACATCAACCACGGTCTGCTCACCTACCCGATCCTGCAGGCGGCCGACATTCTGCTGCCGAAGGCGAGCGTGGTGCCGGTGGGGAAGGATCAGGCCGCACACCTGGAGCTGAGCCGCGAGATCGCGCGCTCGTTCAACAACAAATTCGGCGACACCTTCCCTGAGCCCGAGGCTGTCTTCACCACCGCCCCCGTGGTGCTGGGGACAGACGGCGAGAAGAAGATGAGCAAGTCGATCGGCAACACCATCGACATCTTGGGCGACCCCGCCGTGATCACCAAGCAGGTGATGGCCTCAGTCACCGACACCAAGCGCCCACTTAAGAGCGACCCGGGGCACCCCGAGGCCTGCAACGTCTGCCAGCTACATAAGCTGGTGAGCGCCAACTACGAAGAGCTCTGGCAGAACGAGCGCACAGCCGCCACCGGCTGCGCCGACATGAAACGCCTTCTCGCCGAACGCCTGATCGCCCACTACGCCCCCGCCCGCGAGCGCTACAACGAGCTCCTCGCCCTCCCGCATGAAGTGGACAACATCCTCGGCGACGGCGCCGCCCGCCTCTTGCCCATCGTCACCGAGACGATGCGTGAGGTTAAGGAGAAGGTTGGGTTGGCGTGAACCAAATGCAGCTTACGAGTCCGCGCACAAACTGGAGTCACGAGAAATGAACAAATCTTATTTTTACGCAGTCGACTTGTTTTCAGGAGCAGGCGGCCTATCACTCGGCCTACGCCAGGCAGGTATACATGTTGAACATGCAGTCGACTTTGACTCAGACTCAATAGCTACCTTCAATCACAACTTTACAGGAGAACCCGGCAAGATCTTTGATTTGAGTCGCGCTTCCGAGATCAATCAATTAGCGAAGATAATAGGACGCCCTTCAATCATTGTTGCCGGACCTCCTTGCCAAGGATTTTCACTAACAGGCCCACGAAAATTTGATGACCCGAGAAATAAACTTTATCTATCTGTGCTTGAGATTGCACGACTCACGAAACCCACTGCAATACTAATTGAAAATGTCCGCGGTATGGCAAACCTATACAGGGGCGAGGTCCGGCGCGAAGTTGAAAAACGGCTAAACCTACTCGGCTACACGGTCGACTCACAGGTGCTTGACGCCGCAGAGTACGGCGCTCCTCAGCACAGAAAGAGACTGTTTTTTCTCGCAGTAAGGGGCAAAAAACAAATCTTGTGGCCATCTGCCAGTCACGGACCCACAGCGCCGTCCGCGTTCATTTCAGCAAGCGAAGCTATTTCTGACTTACCATCACTTGAATCTGAACCCGGCTTTGACGGTATGAACTACGACAAACCGCCAACTACAAGCTTTCAGCGCCAGATGCGGGACGGCAGCAACGTCATAACTAACCATATCCGGACGAACCATTCTGACCATGTGAAGCAGGTAATCGCGCAAGTACCTCCGGGAAAAGATTACAGGAGTCTTCCCACAGGAGTTGGAGACTCGCGACGATTCAATGTTGCTTGGACGCGATATCATCCAGATCGACCGGCTGGGACTGTTGACACAGGGCATCGTAACCATTTCCATTACCAGTTCAATCGCGTTCCAACTGTCCGTGAAAATGCCAGATTTCAAACATTTCCAGACTCTTTTACATTTCTAGGCACACGCACCTCGCAATCACGGCAGGTTGGAAATGCAGTCCCCCCGTTGCTAGCAGAGGCTCTAGTGCGCGCACTGCGCAATTCGATTGAATAATGACTTCGCCGATCCGGTTCTTGGATCTCTTTGCAGGATGCGGAGGCCTATCAGATGGTTTTATCTCAGTACCCGGGTTTGAGCCGGTAGCACACGTTGAATGGAAGAAGGCTCCTGCCGATACACTGCGTCAAAGGTTAAAGTCAAAGCATCTACCGGGTAATGAGAGCGTAATCGAATGCGATATCACGGACCATGATCGAGTGTTTCACGACCTCGGTTTGATTGTTGGCAAGAGTCCAATTGATTTGATCATCGGCGGACCTCCGTGCCAAGCTTATTCTATTGCCGGACGCGTCCGTGACCCAAACGGAATGCAGGACGATTATCGGAACTACTTATTTGAAGCCTACTTGGCCATTGCACGGCGTTATCAGCCACCTGTTCTGGTATTCGAAAACGTACCTGGAATGCTTTCTGCTTCCCCCGGCGGTATTCCGATTGTCGAGCGGATTAGATCGAGTTTCAATACTTCGCAGTACGACATCCTGGCAGATTTGTCGCAAGCTGTTGTAAAAATGGAGAACTTTGGTCTGCCACAGCGGCGCAGTCGAGTAATTATCGTGGCCCTACATCGCAGAGTCACTCGCGGCATTGATCCGCAAGCTCTATTGGCCGGTTTTTACCTTGCCTTATCGCGCCGACAGGTAAGCAGAAGACGCACTGTGGGGGACGCTATTGGGAAACTGCCTGCCCCACCGATGCTCACAAAAGGTGCTAAATGGACTCCGCAGGATTGGCCAAAACCAATTGCCGTAAATCCGCTTCACGTGGCTCGGTTTGTCAATGCTCGGGATCGGAAGATCTTTTCGTTGCTCGCGAATGACAGACTGCAGAGGGAATCAATGTATGCAAGTACCGATGCCCTAAAACAACTGTACACTCACGTGACTGGAAGAACCTCCAAAGTTCACAAATATCACGTGATTGACCCCAATGACCAAAGCAACTTGATTCCAGCACACCTCAAAAAAGATGGTCTGAGGCATATCCACTACTCAGGGCATCAGGCTCGTTCCATAACGATGCTTGAGGCAGCACGACTCCAAGGATTCCCTGACGACTACCCGTTCATCGGCTCCCAAGGTGAAATCTTTGAGATGATTGGTAACGCTGTTCCTCCACTTTTCTCAGCGATACTCGCGAGAACCTTAATCGAATATTTCGGCTAGCTTGATTGGATCAGCCCTGATTCCAGAAACATTCCATAAATCTTGGTCCGATGGTAGCGAATTTGGTCGACAGCGGGCGCAAAAAATTCCGCAGAAGGCTCCCGAATACTTTTCCCGTTCAGATCCAAAAGCTCTCCAGTGATTGATGGATGTACCTCTATTTTTTTATCCATGGTGAGTGTAAAGGCTCCTTTGTCGAATGCCCAATGTAGATCACGTGTGAGAGCAAGTCCGTTACTTGGAAGATTGTTGCCACCGTGGGCCACAGGAATAATGTGAGCCGCTTCTACGTTGAGAAAATCGCCTGCACGGATAAACTTTCCGGTGACAGCACACTTACTATCGTAGGCCGCGAGCACGATGTCACGAAACGATGCCTGACCCAACCTTGATGCGAGAACTGACTCTGGTGCTTGATTGGCCTCAATACGGCTATTGATGCCTTCAATATCAACTGTGACTACTTCTTGGGAGGTTATTTCGGTCTTTTGCTCAATCGTATAGTTGTGCTCCCAATAACTTGCTGCTGTGGGCTTTAAATCGCTTAGTCTGCTGTGGTCAGTAGATCCCCTTGTAAAGCAATACATCTTGAGTGCATTTGAGTATGGGCTGTTTCGGTCTTGAGCAAACCCAACAAAATCGCCTGGTTCAAGTTCTACTTGTCCGCTCTTGACAGCAGCAGCGATGTATATTCGATACTCGTCTCTACCATTCGGTTTGCCCAAAGTAACCTTATCGTTGTGCCAAACATACGGGAGCACAGCTCTCGAGCCGTTGGAGAAAGTTACCGTAATGGGACACATGTCATTCGTAATTGTGTCGCTTAGTGGCGGCATCCAATTCAACCAGGCTTTCGAGATCAGAAGGTAGGGCCCGGCTTGCCGGGCAACCCCATTGCGCCAACCTAATTCTTGGGCGTTGGTTTGCTTTAGATACATATGCCTGTCACCTTTTCTTTCAACATGTGTCTAGCTCATGTTAGCATTGGATTATGCTGAATTTGCGCTCGATTGCTAGATCGTACCGAGTTACCAGATAGTGCACATCATCACCGACACCAAGCGCCCACTCAAGAGCGACCCAGGGCACCCCGAGACCTGCAACGTCTGTCAGTTGCACAAGCTGGTGAGCGCCAACTACGAAGAGCTCTGGCAGAACGAGCGCACCGCCCTCACTGGCTGCGCCGACATGAAGCGCCTACTCGCCGAGCGCCTGATCGCCCACTACGCCCCCGCCCGCGAGCGCTACAACGAGCTCCTCGCCCTGCCGCACGAAGTGGACAACATCCTCGGCGACGGCGCCGCCCGCCTCTTGCCCATCGTCACCGAGACGATGCGTGAGGTGAAAGAGAAGGTTGGGTTGACGTGACCTTCGATAAGAAGGTCAAGTTCATCGATCTCTTCGCTGGAATCGGCGGATTCCATCACGCCGCCTTGAAGGTCTTTCCCAATGCCGAGTGCGTCATGGCAGTTGAGTGGGATAAAGACTGCAAGAAGGTCTACTCCACGGCATTCCCAGAAACGGATCTGAAAGGCGATATTCGCGAGGTGCTCTCCATTACCAAGAATGGTGAGGCGCGGGAAGCTACAGCTAAAGAGATTCGGGAACACGATCTCGTTCCAGAACACGACATCCTCTTTGCTGGCTTCCCTTGCCAACCGTTCTCCAAGGGTGGTGCACAGAAGGGAATGAGCGAACAGACGCAAGGGACGCTCTTCCACGAGATCATGCGGATCATTGAGGCTCGCCGGCCACCGCTCGTCATTCTTGAAAACGTGGCCAACCTTGTAGGCCACGACGAAGGTCGAACCTGGAACACCATCATCAAAGCACTCCGAGATGCAAAGTACGCAGTTGACGCTGAGCCACTCTTGATCTCACCACACGAGATTAAGAAGGCGCGAGGCGGCGCCCCCCAGAATCGCCCGCGGGTTTACATCGTTGCTGTCGACTCCAAAAAGGGCCTCAAAGTTCCCGACAACTCAAACCTTCTTGACGCGGCTGACTGGCGGACTGCCTCGTCACCAGCCTGGGACATTGAATCCATCTTCAAGGGCTCCGACCCTGAGGAGACGGAACTCGACGAGAAGGAACTCAATTGGCTCAAGGCATGGGATGACTTTGTTAAGCAAGTACCCGCCGACGATCTGCCTGGGTTCCCGATCTGGGTGGATGCCTGGTATGGCCGTATGCGTAAGCCTGGGCGCGTAGAAGGGAGCACCTCAACCCTCCGTGCAAAGCGCGATGACGCTGCTGGCGGGGAGCCAGACTGGTGGACAGACTTTGTCACGAAGAACAAGCGCTTCTACAAAGAACATGCGGCCCTTCTTGATGCGTGGATGGAGAAGTGGAAGGTCGCCGAGTTCCCAGAGAGCCGCCGGAAGCTTGAGTGGCAGGCACGTCGCCATCACCCTAAGCGTTCAGGCCGCACTCTTCGGGACTGCCTGATCCAACTTCGACCAAGTGGAATTCGAGTGAAGGCGCCGACCTACGCTCCAGCCCTCGTCGCTATGGCTCAAACCCCAATCGTTGGGCTGGGTGACACATGGCGCCGAATCGGTCCAGCTGAAGCAGGCGTACTGCAGGGATTCACGAACTATCGACCCTGGCGCAAGATCATGCGTAAAGATCCATCGTTCCGCGCAGGGGCCGCATATAAGCAGTTTGGTAACGCGGTAAACATTGGCGTTGCAGCGCTTGTACTAAAGAGGTCTACCAACTATCTTTCCGAATAGCACTCAGATTGGAGGCTGTTCATGGAACTCCAGACAATTGTTGACCGCATAGCTGAAGGCCTTGAGTACCTCGACGCTAATGACTCCGGAGGGCGAGTTGCCCAACGAGACAAGCAGCCGTTCCTGCCCGGCGTGAAAACGATGTACGAACGCGAAGTCACCACCAAGTTGGCAGCGTGGTGGAATGGGAAGTACCCAAGCGATTTTGGCAGCGGAGGAGAAGTGCGGGCCGAAGTTCCATACCCAACGAGACGCAGCATTAATTGTGATCTGGTCGCGTTTGGATTTGGAGGGGTTCCAGTCTGGGCGATTGAGGTCAAACATATTGCTCTAGTGGGAGACAATGGTAAGAAGAATGATTATGGCGTAACCAAGATGCTTTCTCCATACCTCAAGGACCGAAGCCTTAGACACGATCTTGTCAAGATGAGAAGCAGCGACGGCTTCAAGTGCGACGGGGCCACGATTGTCTATTCCTTCGGCTACTCACCCAAAACCATGGCGGAGGCGATTTACCGATTTCCATCAGAGGTTGCTTCTCGCATCAAGGAACTCGATCTAGTCCGAAAGAGCGTCCAGGACGTCCGAGGGACATACTCAATAACGCCAATGATTGAGATCGCAAACATGGTTTTGACATCCGAGCATCTCGTTGAGAATCATGCTCAGCAATCTTTCGTAGCCTGGAAGCATCCTTGTGGCGGCGAGGGGCTTGTTGCGGGCTGGAGCGCAAAGAGGTGACCGCGCTCTCAGACGGAGATAATCTCCTCTACCGATTGCTGGGCGACCTCATAAAGCAAGGTGGCTCAAATGGTCAGTGGCTTGTCGAGCACATCGTGGCTGACTGCTCCGTCTGGTGGGATCCAAAGGTCTACGCGGAGTGCCCAGTTTTACTCCCGTGGGCCGTCCGCGATCCAAAATGTCGCGGCAATAGGAGTAAAGGCCTTCCAGACGAGTGGGGCTCTCCGAATTCGACCGGCTACTTCCGAGATGACAATTCTCTCGTCAAAGGACTGGTGAAGGCGCTCAGTGTTCGTGGGCCCACAAACGGGTACATGACCGGTCAGCGACTTGGTCTGGGCTGGGTAGCTGCCCATATCTGGCGTGACAATTCGGGTGATGTACTCGCCTCACGGGATCCCCGCCTGTACACATTCACTCCAAACCTCGTGTGGCTACCACGCCAAATCGCGAAGCTCTCTGACGTCGAGGGTGGACCAGTGCAATCGGCACTAAAGTCAATCAGCCGCGCACTCTACGGATCTACTCCGCTTGAAGGGGCAAAACATGCCATTGCCGAAAATGCCTGGAAGTACCTCCCGGAGCAACCGAATCTGAATATGCCAGTCGATCTTGCGCGGCTCTCGTACTTTGACGAGCCAGAAAAGACCATCTCGATGCGCCAGAGGCGAACTAAAGAGGTGGTTGATGCTCTCATCTCCCTTGAGGCGGGCGGCAAGCTGGCGAAGAAAGTTGTCTCGGGCAGGTACACGACTGGACTACCTAGCGTTTCGGCAAAAGCGCGCAGTACGCTCCGGTGGGAATTAGAGCAACACCTCTAGTATCACCAGTTGGTTAGCATGGTTTAGTCCAGCACCCAGCGCTTCTGAGCGACCACTTCATCCACAAAATCGTGAACAGCATCGAGATCAATCTCATTTGGACCCATATCCTCCGCAAAGCCAGCTTCATCGCCTAGGGTTTCCCTAATCCACTCACAGTCTGAATTATTTACAACTGTTAGAAGTCGGCTTCCGCCATCGAGAGGATCGATCAGAAAACTGAGGTGGCTGCTCTCTCAACCTTCAAGTCTCAATGCTCCTCCAATCGGCTGGTCATTTTCTTGCGCTCTGTCCAGGACCTCGCTGCGGAAAAACTTACTGTTACACGCTGGACAATTCAATTCAGGATCGTTGGATCTGATCGCGTTTGTATCAATAATCTGAATCATGACGAAGCCTCCAAGCTCTGTCTTGCCTCGGCCGCTCTTCACAATGAGTTCGCGTCCCGGCAATCCGTAGACGATATGGATGAGCTTCCCAGCGTTGCATGTGGGGCAGCGTCTCTCCTTTCGCAGGCTCTTTGATTTCGTGGTGTTCTCCATGTCACCCCCTCACGATCTTAGTGGGGTGAGACCGTTCACTAACGGCGTGCCTAATCTCCCTAACACCGCGGGATTCTGCTACTTCAAGGTACGTGCGGGCCAAGGCTCTATCTCTTTGCCGCTCTTACGGGGTCACTTTGCGCGCCAGACATTCACTCCTGCAGCCCTCGAAAACTCCTCGCTCCCAGAAAAGCCCTGCCTCTAATTTGCCTATCTCAGATGGCCTGTGGCTGACCGGGAACACTCTATGAGCGATGCTCAGGATACGCTACCCTAATCGCGACAGCCGCCTAGTTTGGAGGAAAGATGCCAGAGACCAGCCTCATTCGGGAGCAGGAATCAGTACGCGAGGAACATTACGGCGATCTTCCCAAGGAAGAGGGCATTAGACGTGCGGCGGCTCATCTTGCTGCGTCAATCATTACAGCCCCATACGGGAGTGACCCTCAAGAAATCCGTGCGTCCATTCTCGGTGACCGCGCGGGTGATTTGGGGGCTGATTTCGTTGCTGTAGTTGAAGCCGACGAGCCACCGGTCGTTATCGTTCTGCAGGCTAAAGATGGGTCTTCTGTGCCCCTGAGTGAGCAGAAGGCCGCGCTTTTGAAGCTACTTGAATTCCGAGATGTCATTGGTACTGAGGTTGGCCTTCAGCGCGCTAACGAGCAGCGGAGAGAAGAAGCTGCTGCCATTCGCGCCCTATCTGACCGTGTGCCCCGTTTCGCTTTTTACCTGGTCCTCACTGGTAGTGATGAACAACTCCTGAAGGAAGAAGATTATGCACACCACCTTGACGCGAATACTTCGATAGAAATCCTGAACCAGTCCACGTTGAATGCCGCATTTGAGCGAGACGTGATGGGAATCGATGTCGGCCGAACCGACGTAACACTAGATCTTGAAGACGAATGGACCAGGGCCATAGCTGTTCCCGGCAGTCCGGCAGTTATCCATACCCTCATAGATGCCGCCCATTATGCTGACAAGACGCGCGAACACGGAGCTGCGCTTTTCAGGTACAACCCGAGGCTGTTCCTTGGCCCAAACAAGGGCCCAAATGGAAAGATGTTGACCGTGCTCAAAGGCCCCGAGCGGCACAATTTCCACCTCTTCAACAACGGCATTACTGCTATCGCTAAAGGGCAACCGCAAGATGAGGAACTTGGTAATGGCAAACGCAGCGTTAAGTTCCAAGACTTTCAAGTAGTCAATGGCTGCCAAACCACTGAAACGCTGTGGCGATGGCGGCTAACGCAACCTGAAGACGCCCCAGATGGAGCTAAATCATACGTCTCAGTTCGCATTGTTTTAACTGATGACTCTGAACTTGCCCACACAATATCAATCGCAACTAATACCCAATCCGCTGTCCAGAACGCTGACACAACCTCGCAGCATCCTCTCCAGCGACGCATCAAGCATGAGCTTGAGAATTTCGCAGAGCCGCCTTTCTTCTATGAGACACGGCGTGGGGCTTGGAAGCAAGAGCAGAAACAAAACAAGGGTGACCGCTATCTTGTTAAAGGAACCGTACCGCGCCGATACAGGAAGATCACTATGAAAGAATTGGCGCAGGCTTTAATGGCGGCTAAGGGGGAACCAGATCGGGCGAAAGAATACGTCGTGATGATTTTTAAAGACCTTGGTCCAGATTCTGACTACACCAAACTCTTTGGAAATTTTGACGACATTTCGCAGCTAGCGTTGATTGTTGAGCTAAACAACGCAATAGCAGACCTTGGCCGTTGGGGTAGCACGATTCAGACATCGGTAAACCGCAAATTTGCATCCCTTGGCAAGTATTTATTGCTTCATTTGGTGTATGAGTACTGGCGGTCACAAGGCGATCCATTCAACCCAGAAAAAGCCATACAGCACGATGCTTTGGTAATACCAACTGCTTCAAAAGAGATCATGGACCGCTTTGATGATTCTCTCAGCGAGATTGCCATGACAGCCTTCCGGAGTATTCTTCAGTCATATGAAGAGCTTGCGGCTACGGATGAGGGTGTACGCACGGGTGGGCACAGAAAATTCCTGAGGTCTAAAGAGGCGCGACGAAAAGCGGAGCACGACTTTCGCCGAGTAGTAAAAACTATTGGCTTGAGTGGGAATAACCTCTAAGCACCTTGGCCCAACTAAACGCTCTAGATCATGCTCTTCTCGGCGACATCGCCCGAGAGGTTTCGATTCGTATCGGCGAGTTCACGGTGGCGCACGACGGGACTAACGACCAGATAGTCATTCCGCTTGGCCCCGGTGTTGCAGTATCAGCAACGCTGATTCCCGTAACGTCTCGAGTGCTGGGTCGCGAAACCCGACTGGGTACCAAATTGATAGTCGAGTCCATTAATGCACTGGATGCTGGGCCGACACGCAAAAGGGCTGCCCCATTCGATCCAGAAATCCTCTTTTCAAGGAGACGTGAGGTCGTTGCATGGGCTTCTACCGCGATCCAATCAGCGATTGAGCAACTTGCCGGAGCAAGCGAAAGCTACTCGCTGGACAGCATTGATCTGCCTGCCTCTGACCAAGCAGCAATTGAATCTAGTACGGAAAGCGCAAATGAATCGCAGCTCAATGGTCCTGAGGTAAGTCCGACATCAGTGGAGCACACGCAAGCGCTCCATGATATCAAAAGTGACATTGCGCAAATTGGAGGACACCTTGCCCAAATGGACTCAGTTGTTTGGGAGATTTATAGTGCACTTGAAGAACTCCGCAAGGATCTAGCAAAGGCCAGTCTAAATCAAGATCCAATCCTAGACAGAAGGGAACATGTAGCACTTCCTCCCGAAGAATCGCCTGCCATCAGTTCCTACATTGATGACGCAGCGGGTTCCACTCATCACCTTGACGCTGTTGCGGTGCAGAATCTCCGAGAATCAATTAGCGACCCAGATAACGCATATGAATTCATAAGGCAACAGCGCAACAGCGCGCCAGCGATGACCAAATTTGATAAATCCTTTGACACCTGGGACGCGATTGTATCGGTCGCTTCGGGAAACATAAGCCAAGCTGCATCCCTCACAAGCAACATTCTTTGGAACGGCGACCCGGAGGCCTCGTATGCCCTTCTCGTTATTGAGATAGGGAGGGGAACAATTCCTCAGCCAATTGAAGAGATTGTTGAAACTGCGAGCGCAGTTATTACGGAACGGCCGCAACAACTTGTCGCCGCCTCGCGTTCTCTCTTACATCTTGATCAGATCAGAATTCTTGCTGTGTTATCGGCTGCTGTTTCGAAGACGACAGCCCTCTTGCTTGCGAACGATATGCTGGCGCGCGCTTCTGGTGCAGACGAATCAGAGGTAATCGTTGCAATTGCCCCCCTTGACGAACGACGCGCTATTGATGCAGTCACATCTAGAAATGAAGCATCGGCGAATCCTGCAATCTTTGAAGCTGGCCTCACGCTCTTGGCGGGGCTCCAAGATTTTGGGAATGGGAGACGGCTTATCGCATACCTTGTGGCGAGCGTAGCGAGTGCTACTAATGGGATTTCAAGTGTGGATGCTGAACGCATTATTGACTCTTGCCCAACCACAGAACTGCGAGCTCGTGCTGCCGAAGCACTCTTGTCTCTTTCCCCCGCTCTGCGGACTCCGAAGACCCAGCGCGCGATAGGCACCGCCCTTAAGGCCGGTCTCAGCGAGTCATTGCGGACGAACGGCAATTTCGTCGCCAGTTGCCGAACCTTTGTGAGGGAAAATAGCGGTGAATCTGAACTGCGTGATCTAGCCGATTCAATTGGTGCGCTTTTGCTTGATGGTACGAGCGAGGCAGCTCACATTACGCCTGAGAGCGCACAGGATCGTGACATTAGGATCCTAACCGGCAAGAAGGTGGTGGTAGTCGGCGGGTTTCCGCCACGCTGGCTAGACGAGATCCAGGCCCTAGGGTGCGAAATCGCTTGGTTTCAATCTGAAGTTAGGTCAAGGCCCCCGCTTGACGCAATTTTCAACGCCGCTTCAGATGCTGATGTCGTAATTGTCGATAGACGGGTATCGCACGCTACAACGATTCCGCTCCGCGTATTCGTAAGGCAACGCCGAATTCCAATTCAGGATTTTGTAGAGCGTAACAAGGGGCGGTTCCTTGAGATGTTGCGCAGTAGGTTTGGTTGAGGTGCCCGACAGCAAAGTAATCTCCATCAGCGCAACTTGGGGGAGCTCAGCAATCGCGACGATAGTTCGAATAGTAAATGCGAACCCCAATCTAGAATTGTCGGCCCTTAAGCAACATGCTGCGGCTGCTGGCCTTACCAATGAAACAACCGTAGACATCTACGCAAGTGCCGGCCCGTGGGAACTTAGCGGAGAGGGAGATGCGCTGCGTCTCTCCTATGACTCACTTGGATTTGGAACCGAATGGGAAGTTAAAGATGCAAATTCTGGAAGAACCCTACCCCTTTGCGAGGGGGCTTTCTTCGTCGACGGTGCATTCCCCCGATGGATTGTCTTTGCAAAAGGCTGGGATGTTGCTAAAGGGTCTTTAGTTCTAGATCTTCCGCTAGTTGCCGCAGTGCATATTGCCACTAACGGTGCCCGTCAAATAGCCATTGATTCTTGTGTTGGCCAAGGTAGTGATTTTGAAGCTGCTGTCCTTACATGCAACGCCCGCAGCGCAAAATTGGCTTTGTCTGGTGTCGCAATACCTCGAGGAACAAAACCTCGCATCGCAATTTCTATTCCACTACTGAAAGACATCCCGCTACAACTTCATCTGGTCCCAGGCTGCGAGAGCAGCAAAACGATTGAAGAGTATTTTGAATCGCTTTTGCGAGAGAGCGGGGCGGAGTCAAATCCTGCGATTGGCTTCGCAGGGCTAGTTGGATTTAACCACCCAAACTTAGGCTTAGCGCCAGAAATTGAAGTCAGTGAGGACCGGCGAGGACTGGCGGTGGATTTTGTTCGCCGAAGACTTGAACGTCGAGCCGAAGACAACTATTTGCGAACTGCTGCACTCAAGGTTTCCATGGCACTTGAGCTCGCTTCAGGCGCCCAAGGCGACCATGAAGATCCACCTCTTGGAGATCCGGATTCACCCAGAACCGCATCAAGCCTCAGTGCCAATCGCCAGATATCCACAGTGTTTAAAACCGATGGGTCGTTCCCTATCGGCACCTGGGTTTCCCATGTATCTGGCCTTGTTTCAGGTACGGTAATCGCTAGCGACGAAGCCAATACCACGATCTCAAACAAATCACTCAAGTTTTCCGCAAAAACGCGATATTTTGTTGACCCAAGTGCCGCCCCCTCGGTAGATGCAAGCAGGCCAACCGACGATGCAGATGTCCACGATTCAGAGGTCCCCAGGTCGCTTCGCGCGAGTAAATCTTGGGATCAACCTATCCCAGCGCACAGCGCCAGACCGATCACAAGTCGAGCCGAGCCTACTAAACGACCATATAGCAAACCCCGTCTTCCGATTGAGCTACAAATCGCTGAGCGGGCTGCCATGGCACATCCTCATGACCGTGCTGACTACTTGAAAATGGTCTTTCAAGAACTTCGCAGGTACATCTTTCCACTAGGTGACTTTTACGTAAAACTTGCACTGCGTAGGCTGCGAGATGCTGTCTGCTTAACGCCTACGGAGGCTGAGGCAATTAGGATCGCCCTCAAGAAAACGAGCTGTTAAAAGATTGTGGTTGCCTAGATCCCAAAAATCCTACGCTTCAAACACCTCACATGCGACAAGATAGTCTTCGTATCGATCAATTTCTGCAGCTCCGCTCATTACGAGTGCCGCCACTGACCAATGGGCGACTAAAGCCTTCCGTACGCTAATGTCAGACGCCTTGTATGTTGCAAAGTCACCTGGTCGCAAGTGAATCAAGAATGTCTTGGAGCGCCGGTCATAACGCGATACTGTTCGGTGAATTGGGGTTGCTGCTGAGTCTTCAACAAACTGCACGGCGAATTCAATACCCCTAAACGGATCGGCGCCAAATGCAACAGTTGCAGTTGGCTTTGGCATGTTCGGCGGAGCTGGCCTTGTGTGCCGGCCCACGTTTACGGAAGTCCCTAAACTCTTGCATGATTTATTCCTACGGTAGTTCTTGTTTTGGTGTCTTAGCGGCGAGTTTGTCCAAAACTGAAGGCTTAACGCAGCTGCGAGTTCGCTTAGAAACTTACTATCGGGGGGAATCGTTTTGGTTTGCTGCGCGGGCATGGAATCCCAGTAAAGTTCGCCCACAACCCGTTGTACGCCAAAATCATTGCCTTTTCCAACAATATTCGAAGGTAGCCATCCAAAAGAACCAGTCACCTCAAGCGCCCTACCTCTGCGAACGATAGCAATACCAACCTTGCGCAGCGTATCTCCTGTTTCAAGGATTCCCATCCATCCAGTGATCTTGTGCTCCACACCAGGCTCTTCAGATAATGCCAATACAATCTCAAAGTTTTCACGCCATTGCTGGACAGGCTGGTCCAATTCACATTTCTGATCTTGGCCAGCGGGGTGCTCTTTCAACATCTTTAGCTCAGGCGCCTGCAAGGTTCGCTCGGACACATCGCCGCTTCGTCCGGTATATGAAGTCTCAATTGAAATGGTCTCTCTTTCGGACAGCGGCGTCGCATTGTAGCCGCGGAGAAATGTTCGATAGGCGTAACGCAGGTGGTCAAGTAGGAGATCCCACTCTTCTCTATTCCATTCACGGCGAAGATAAATCGTTACCGTAGTTCCAAATGTATCTTGATCCGAATCTGCATCATCAACCATGAGACCATCTTGTGATTGTGGGTCGTCAAAGGCGAAAAAGGGTACGGTGTACTTCTTTGAACTCCCGGCTGGCCACGATTCAATGCGATAGCGGGCACCAATTGTCGCCAGCCCGTGCTTCATCCCAATTCCAAACTCATTCAGGCCACTGCGGTCATCAGGACGCATATGCGCCTCAAAAAACTTGTTTTGGAGAACGAACTTGTCAATGCCAACACCGTTATCGATAATTCGAAGTACTGGCTTTTCGGCATCTAGGTAATAGGCGATTTCAATTTTGCCACCTTGGCCATCGGTCCACTGCTTGTTGATAGCTGAGATGGAATTGTCCAACAACTCGCCCACAGCGTCCCAAAGCGACAAATTGGCAAATCGTAGATCTTCTAGTGCGCCATCTTTGTTTACACCAACTTTTACAACAAAACTCATACTAGTCCTCCACTTTTAATGAATTTTCTTCATCACATTATCATGAAGGCCACCCGGTAGGCGCACAGTTTTATGCTTATTCAACTCAAGGGGGCCGAACTACTACGTCAAGGGCTTCTGGACCTTACTGGACTCCATAGGCATCTGGATCTTTCTGCGCTTCTGGGCGAAAGAGGCTGAGGAGAGCGCTTGGGAGACGCATGAGCTTGAGAAGAAGGGGAAGGCTGTCGCGATCCACTCGGGGAGCTACCTGCTCGTGTACGCCGCCTCACGCGCCGAGCAGCTCCTCTCCATCGCTGGTGGCCTCGTTGGCCTCAGCAGGTGGATTACTGGTCGGTAGGCCCACCCGAAGGCTCATCTGGTTTGGCTGCCTGGATTTTTCGCGCGAGCCAGTTCGCAGCGTCGGCGCCGACAACGCGGATGCCGTCGTCATCAACGGTGATAGTTCCCTCAGCCCTTGGGGCGGGAGCGATGGACTCCCGTAGCGCTTTTGCCCCCTCGGAGTCCCCTGCAAGTGCTAGCTGGTCTGCTATACGCCGCACCTCTTCAACCGCTTGGTACTGAACGAGCGCTTCACGTTCATGCTCAGAGAAGAGGGGAAGAAGATCATGCACGTCAACGTACAGCGTGCTTCGCTCGGGAAGGTCTTCAGACTGCAGGTCACCGAGTCGGATCCTCGGCCATTCGGACGTTCCCTGGTCCGCCTCGCTCTTAACAGGTAAAACGATCGTGGCGACGAGATTGAGTGGTCCTAGGTCTACGCCTGCAATTTTTGCAAAACGTTCAAGCTGCTTCCGAGCGGCCGCGCGTAGTTTTGGTCGGCCCATCTTGACTTCTAAAACTGAGAGTCCGGTGGGGGATTGCGTCACTGCGTCTAACTCAAGGTAGAACGGCTCAGGGGCGCGCCTACCTCGATAGATGACATCTGCCCGCAGAATGCGCGGATGCGACCCGCCCCCTAGCCGGCCGGTTACTGTTCGAACAGCTCGCTCGGCTGCATTTGAAACAATTTGCTGCGGATCCGGTGCGGCACGGGTAAATCGAGTGCGGGTGCGCGTAGCATGTTCCTCTGAGAATGCCAGGTACTCGGGGTCATCAGCCCAGACCAGCCGGGCGCTGACGACGCTCAGGAACGGCTCATCATCTACAACCATGACTACCTCCTCGTGGGCCAATTGACGCTCGCGACGGTGCCACATGCATGGCACAGCGCTGCTGAGTTACCGGAAACTGCCGCTCACGAGCGGGACTTGCGCCAAAGGGCTGTGAGCTCGTCGCCACCCACCGATGCGGCACAAGTGTTGCAACGGTGCACAGGACTGGTCGGCATTAGGCACCCGCCTAGGGCATACCTACCCGCGGCGGCGTCTTCCAGCATTTGGTTCGTGATGTAGCCGAACATCACGTGCAACATTTTGCCCTTTTGGCACCTTTCGCACGTTGTGTCGCACGTGAGGCAGGTGCGGCTCGCCTCTTGCTTAGAGTCACTCATACTGCTATTCATCTGTAGATTCCCCCTTCTCAATGAGCGTTTCGACATTCGCTGTCAACGGGTTAGTTCGATTTCGGTGATATTTCTCAGCACACCAATCGTCGAGCTCAAGCCAGTAGTCAAAATCAAAGTGCGGGTCGCGCTGTTCTGCCACATCGTCAAGTGCACTCAAGAATGGATTAGGGCGAAAGGAATACCTCCCCTCTGTGAAGGTACGACGTTCACCGCTTCTGAACACCATGAAGCCCGAGCCGTCACGTCGGAGCACGACTAGTTCAAGGTCTGGCGCCGTGTCGTAGGTTCCCCATCGACCACCAAACTCAACTACAGGGCGTTCGTCTCCGTATCTTGGCTGTACCACTGCTCCGATCTCTATCAGCCGGCTATGCAGACTGTCCTGGTTCCAGCCAGGATGTGAGACCAGCTCTGACAACAAGCGGCGATACGACGGGGCAGGTTCGGCCCCATGCCATTTGTTTACATTGGCAAACACCTCATCAACGCGAAGGACAAGTACTTCGTTGTGGTCTAGATCAACCGGCCTCTCACTTCCAGCCGCAGCCATTTCAGCTGCGAATCGAATCGCTACTCGTTTCGCAACAATAGTGGCCTCTTGTTGCGCCTGAGAGGTTCTGTACTCTTTGCTCGCCCACTTCTCCTTGAAGTTCCAGTGGCGCCGTTCACGTTCGTACACTCCTGAAACCGCGAGCAACTCGCTTTGGATCAGGCGGGCTAAGAGGTCTAGGTCTTCCGGGTTGGTTGCTGCGCTATGTGCCTCGCGCTGCGCGGCGAATGTTGCGCGCAGTAGCGCTTCGGTTGGGACTTTTTCCAATGCAGTAGTCATTGCCTAGAACCTCGGACTTCCGTGCTCATCAACCCCATTGCGCCACTGCAACGGAGGCAGACTCTGCACGTCGAGTGCGAGCTCAACTCCCACAAAGAATGCGCCTAGGGCGTCCCTTTGGCGGTGCTCTTCAAGCCGATCAAAATGCCCCTCCGATGCCCCCTGGAGCATCAAGTCGCCACGAAGCATTTCCCAATACTCATCATTCAGCACACCTCGGCTATCCGACGCCGTTGCGAGCAGGTTCTCTAGGTCTGCCGCTCGGTTTTTGGGCACCAGGTCAAAGAGATCTAACTGCTGGTCTGGATCAATCTCCTCCGTTGCGCAGGCGTGGACGCCGCCTTCATCCCTACAGACGAATCGAGTTCCGGACTCATCTGGTGCGACTCGTCGCACCTTGCGGTGCTCCAGAGCCGCCGCGAATGTCGACCTCCAACGAAGCGCTGCGAGAACAACCTCTAGTTTCGCGAGTTGACTAGCTGAGATTGGAGATTTTTTGTTCATGATCAGTGCTCCTTTCCATCCTGATCGGTGATTCGCACCCACCCTTTGCCCTCGATCCATTCGTGGGTGATCTCGCTTCGCCACTGTTCGGCGTTCGGTGAGCGCTTGAGTTGGCGTGTCACAAGCGGCGGTAGCTGCTGCTCGGCGGGTACCGGACCAACCTCCGTAACCGAGTTATCAAGAAACACCTTTGTGACAGATCCGTCTCGTCGAACGATCACATGAGAGAGGCTTGGATCGGCAACGTAGCCACTCCAATGCCTCCCCGACACGTAACAACCTGTGGCCCTGAATCGCTCAAAAAGCCATCGATGATCCCAGCCTGGGTACTCAGATCTCTCGCTCTCCCGTCGCGAGTGGGCAGCAGCATTCATCCAGTGCATGCGGTTAAGAACGTGAAAAATTTCTTTGGCCGTTAAAACGACCGCATTGCGTCGATGGTATTCCTGACTCACCGAATTGGGCCAGCCATCTCCAGCTGCAAGGACGCCCGCAACAGTCTTGCCAACCCGAGACCCAATCTCTTCAGCCAAGACACCTGGCTCTTCATTGATGCGCTTGAGCGTTTCATTGCGATCCCACCCCTCTCGAAGATAGGCCCCGAGAATCTGAATGATCTCCTCTTTCACCAGTTCTGCAATCGTTACAAGCGATGCTTTCGCCTGATGCTTCTCAAGAAGCTCCTGCTGCGCCTCAAAAGTCCGCCTCCGTTCAGTACGAAGTTTGTGCGCTGCTTTTACCTCCTCAAGGGTCTTCCCGTGCAGTACGACCCGGGCGCTTTCACCAGTAGGCGGCCCAATTAGCCCTTCAGCTTCAAGTTGATCCATGATCCGAGCAGCCCTCGCATAGCCAATTCGCAGCCTCCGCTGCAGTAGCGATGTCGAGGCGCGGTCGTGCTTGTCAATCACCGCGATCGCTTCGTCAAAAAGAGGATCTCGTTGGTCAACATCCGTCGATGGCTGCGGGATGGTCTCTTGTGGCGTGCTCGCCTTCCGTACGCCAAAGAGATCGTCATAAATGTCATCGATTACGTCTCGTTTAGTCATGTTCAGTACCTCCCAGTTCAGCCGGCATGGGCCGGCGCCTGGGGCACGACGCAGCACGCCACAGAGGGCGCTCGGTCCGCGTCGGACCCGTCCGCATCGCCATATCAGCGTTGGCACCGTTCCGGCCCCCGGGTTGGGGATCCGTTGGTTGCCGCACCTTCGTCGAGCTGAATCTCTCCGGTGCTCTCGATGCGCGTCACCATTGAGGTGACAGTGAATGTCTATCAGGTTCGTTTTTGCGTGTCAATACCAGCAGCACAATTGCTGCACCAGGTTCTTCAGTTAAATTTCATCTACTCCTCTCTCCCGCCTTGATCTCCAAAGCGCGGAGCTCGCTGTACTCGGAGTCACTCGGCTCCTCGCCGCGCTCCCAGCGCTGCCGTGCCTCGGCGAAGCCCTGAGCGCCGCCGTAGCGTTGCTCCAGCGTCTTGCGCAGGGATAGGAGCCTTCGGCGCTCACTATCTGAAAGGCCCTCCTCATCGTCTTGCAACATGAGGAAGAGCAACGGATCCAGATCATCAGATTCACTCACGTCTATGCACCTCCTTGGCTTTGATTCCAACTGGCCCGACTGACACGCCAATCTGGATTTGGCTGACTGTCTTCCTGAGGCTTAGTCTTTGATTTAGAGGCGATGATCTCATCGACAATCTTCTTACACTCTTCAGCCTCTACAAACAGTGCACATAGCGCATGCAGTTCAGCAGTGAGCCCAAGTTCGTCAAAGAACCGCTCCCGCGTGTCTTGATCCCACTCCGTAAATGCAGATCCCAGACCATCTACGCCCGTAGCCCCGCCATCTAGCTTGCTCTCTAGCACGGCGAACAACTCGTCACGACGCTTCAAGCACCCCTCAAACCACCCATCTTTATCGCAGAGACCTGTGCCGAATGCCAGTGTCACTGACATAGGAAAGAGCAATCTTCGTCGTTCGGCTTCATCTGCTGCGAAGTAGCTCTCAAACCACGAGTTGTTTGGCGAAACCATCGCCTTCTTCTGCGTGTTCATTTGTTTCTTCCTCCCAGTTCAGCCGGCTCGGGCCGGCGCCTGGGGCACGACGCAGCACGCCACACAGGGCGCGTGGTCCGCGTCGGACCCGTCCGCATCGCCATATCAGCGTTGGCACCGTTCCGGCCCCCGGGTTGGGGATCCGTTGGTTGCCGCACCTTCATCGAGCTGAATCTCTCCGGTGCTCTCGATGCGCGTCACCATTGAGGTGACAATGAATGTCTATCAGGTTCGTTTTTGCGTGTCAATACCTGTTGCGTGAATTGTTGCAGCTTTATGCGCTCTTCTCAAGGGCTTGGTCTCGCTGAGTGCAGAGTTCCCCTTGCATCCAGCAAGGCCCAGGGAAGATATGGTTGTGCCAGATTGGGTCCGGAGTACCAGCTCGGGCCTTTCGAATACTGAAGTGCTTTCCTCTTGGACCGACGATTACCGAGTCCAGCAGCTCAATGCCGAAATCGTCACCGTACCGATAAAGATCTCGTGCGAGATCAAGGTCTGGATTGCTGGCTTCAACTCGTCCTGTTGGGTGGTTATGAACGATCACAAAACTGCTCGCGTTGAGCACCAAAGGCATCCGGAGCACCTCTGGGTAGCGGACATGGCACTCATTTGAAGTGCCGCGATACACCTCCTCAATACCGAGCAGAATGTTGCCGCTATCCAAAGCAAGGACCCACAGCGATTCGCGATCAGCCGCCTGGGCGTGCTCCAGAAACAGCCGTGCGATTGATCGTGCTGACTTGACCCGAAGATTCGGGCTGTTGCCCGACTCTGTTCGAGTGATTTTGATCTCGTGACGCTGCCATTTGTACATCTACCCCTCCTTACGCTCTGCTAAACACTCGGGGCATAGGACAGCCCGCGGCTAGGCCGCTAGAAGTGTCAAGGTCCCCGTTTCCCACATCGCCCTTCAGTGTTGGCACCGTTTCGGCCCCCGGGATAGGGTCCGCTGGTTGCCGCACCTTCGTCGAGCTGAAACTCTCCGGTGCTCTTGATGCGCCTCACCCCACGGTGAAGAACTAAACGTACTACCTCCCGTTTTATCTTTATGAAGATGGACCCGCCCTCGTTCCGGCCACACCTCGGTGGGGACAGATTTGAACGTAGAAGGCCTGAGCCACACTACCGCACCGCTTTGGCCATTCCACCGACCTCTTCCAGGGCCTCCTGCAGCCAAGCTTGGGCAATTGCCTCTGGCAGCCGAGCAGGCTTTGTGTACATGGCGTGGTGGTTCATGTTTGACGAGGTGAGGCTAGCCTCCTGGAACTGCTCAATGGTGCCGCCCTGAGCACCGCTGAAATCTGCTGCCCTGAGGTGCGCGCCGGTCATCACCGCGCCAATGATCAGGGCCCGGCTCATCTCCCCCCCTGTCAGATTGGCCTGAGTAAGGTCTGCGCCGCTGAGGTTTGCCTCGGCGAAGACCACCCCTTGGAGATTCGCGCCGCGGAGCTGTGTGCCACGGAGACTCGCCGCAGTCAGGTCGGTCGCCGTATACGGCGGACGTTGGTTGAAGAAGGTGTGCCGGCGCCCTAGCACGGCACCGTTGAGCCGTGCGCCATCGAGGATCGCTCCACGCATGTCACACCCGAGGAAGCTCGTCTCCCGCTCGGGCTCCTTCTCGGCCTGCCCGTTGACGTGCGAAAGGTCCGCTCCCCGAAGGTCACACTCCCAGAAGGTCGCGCCCCGAAGATCCGCATCACGAAAGTCGGCCCCGCGGAGGTTGAGCTTGTGTAGCTGGGCATCTCGAAAGTCCCACCCCCTGAATTGGCCTCCGGGTTTATGGGTGTGCAGATGCTGCCCGGCGTAGGCAGCCTTACCGAAGCCCCTCATCAGTTGCCACCCTGAATTTGAGTATTACAACTTCCAGTCGCAACAGTCGGGTTCAGTTGCTTGCGAACCGATACCAGTGCCGTGATCAATCTCATGTTGCTCATAGCGATAACATTGCTCGGTTGTGCTTAAGGCGAAATTCAAATGCAAGATCCGCGGACATCACTCGGCGATCAATGACCGAGACGCGCGGCTGAGCGCCCTTCTCATAAGCCTTTAGGACCGCTTTGGCCTTTGACTTGAGCTCCCAGGTGCGCACCAGCATGGCTCGCCCACCGGCGAAGTCAAGCATCAGCGCTGACGGGATAAGGGGCCAGAGGGGAGTGACTTTCACTAGTTGCCATACTCCGTCGGCATCCAACCAGATTGGATGTGGCTCACTGTTGGGAGCAGTGAAATCACTTGTGCGCACGAACCTCTCAGCCGCTCGGAGCGCCTCGTCGCGCGACGTATAGCCTCCCGAAATCGTTGCTTCATACGGATTCACTTGGTCTGGCAACCAAGTAATCCAATTGCCAGGCGTTTCAGCCTCAGTAACTGAGGCACGACGCGTAATGCTCGGATCAACGCTTGATACCGTGGTGATGTTGCTATCAACCTCAAAGATGAACTCGATCTTTGGCGTCATGCTCGCTCTCCTTTCGACGCAGTCGCACTGCCTTCAGTTGTTTCACACACGACGCAGGCAATCAACTCGGCTCCCTGCGCGCCGTAGGGGAAGTGCTCCTCTGCGGCCAGATGCTCCTTACCTAGGCGCTGCAGGTGGCCGCAGGGGAATCGCCCTGGGGCACCCTGGCTCGCGCCGGCGCGTTCTGCGACGCGCTTCAGGAACTCGGTCTTAGGGTCAACCGTGCTTTCGCGCTCCCACGGCAGGTCGGTGTGCCCCACATGCCCATCGCGTGCGGTGCGCTCAAAGATTGGCGTGCACAGCTCCAGGCGTTCGATCATTGCTGCGGGTCGCAGATCGAACTTCAGCGCTACCAGTTCGGCGAGCTGCTCGTCGGGCATGGTTCCCGTGCCGAACGTATCCACCGAAACGGCGACCGGTTTGTCGACGCCGATCGCATAGGCGATGGCGATCTCGGCACGTGCCGCCAGTTTGCTGCGCACCAGGTGCAGCGCCGCCTGACGCGCGGCGTATGCGGCCGATCGATCAACCTTGGTGCCGTCCTTACCGCTAAAGGCGCCACCGCCATGGTGTGCCACGCCGCCATACGTATCGGCGATTACCTTGCGACCGGTGAGGCCTGAGTCGGCGAGTGGGCCACCCACCACGAATCTTCCGGTTGGGTTGATGTGCACTGCAGTGTTGGGTGTCACCCAGCTGCCGAGCGCTTCGCGCGCCAGTGCCTCAAGGGTGCTGCGCACTTCGTCGATGTGCACCTCGGCGCGGTGCTGGCCCGAGACCACGAAGGCCGTTACCTCGTGCGGCGTATCGCCAACGTATCGCACGCTGACCTGCGCCTTGCCGTCGGGTCGTAGCCACGGGATCGCACCGGTGGTGCGAGCTTTTGTAAGGGCTCGGGTCAGGCGCTGCGCCAGCACGAGTGGCAGGGGCAGCCCTTCGGGGGTCTCGTTCGTGGCGTAGCCGTAGACGATCCCCTGGTCGCTCGCACCCAGCACACCGTCGTCGCGCACGACGCCCATGGCGATGTCGGCGCTCTGCGGGTCGATGGTGACGCGCACCGTGCAGGTGTCGGGATCAATCCCCTCCTCGGCCGACTCGTACCCAATGTCGCGAACGACACGGCGCACGATCTCCACGATCTCGTTGTACTTGAGCGGGTCGCGGCTGGCGACCTGCCCGAAGACCCAGATCTCGTTGGCACTGGCGGCGGCTTCAATGCCGCACCGGACATATGGGTCGCGGATCAGCTGCGCATCCAACAACGCATCGCTGATCTGATCGCAGAGCTTGTCGGGATGCCCCGTGGTCATAGACTCGCAGGTCACGATCCTGCTGGTGCTTGGCTTCGATGCCATCTTTCGTACCTCCCAGTTCAGCCGGCTCGGGCCGGCGCCTGGGGCACGACGCAGCACGCCACACAGGGCGCGTGGTCCGCGTCGGACCCGTCCGCATCGCCATATCAGCGTTGGCACCGTTCCGGCCCCCGGGTTGGGGATCCGTTGGTTGCCGCACCTTCATCGAGCTGAATCTCTCCGGTGCTCTCGATGCGCGTCACCACCAAGGTGACAGGGGGATTGTATCAGAGGGTATGTGCCAACGGTGTGGCATGGCGCGTTATTTCGCAGCCGCCTCGCGTGCCGGCGCGGCACTCTCTTCACTTCGATACACCAGCAAACAGCGCTTCAGATTCGTGGGCGTGAATGCCGTGATTGCGGCATGCACCACGAGGGCAGCCTCTTCGGGCGGGAAGCCGTAGATGCCCGTCGAGATAGCCGGAAAGGCGATGCTCTCGAGGCCAACATCGTCGGCTAGCTGCAGAGCGCTGGTGTAGGCCGAAGCGAGCAGGGCTCTCTCGGCGGCGGAGCCGTCGCGGTACTTGGGCCCGACGGCGTGAATGATGTGCTCCGCGTTGATGGCGAATGCGGGCGTCATACGCGCCTCACCCGTAGGGCACGGCGCTACCTTGTCGCAGGCGCCGTGCAGGCCTGAGCCCGCCGCCCTGAAGATGACGCCACACACGCCACCGCCAACGGCTAGGCCTTCGTTCGCTGCATTAACGACTGCGCCAACGCGGAATGGTAGGGCGACGAGATCGCCGATGAGAATTTCAGGCTTCATTAGTTAGCAGGGTAAGTCAACTTCTCAGGAGCCAACAAGTAAGAGCGGACTATGGTCCGAATACCGCTCCTTGCCCTCATTGTCTCGAGAACTGCGGAGCTCATGTAAATAGGTCGCGCTCCAGGCTCTGCTCTTATCGGTAGAGAGGGCGTGGTCAAACCAGCCCTTGCGATCTGGATGTGGACCACTCTTGATCCAGTGCGATGGCTCATCGCTTTTGGCGTGTAGGTGGCCACACAGATGGGTAATGGAATCTGAATTCATCAACTCGTCAACGATTGTCCGCTGTCGATCCCGATCGGTAGCTCGCGTCGCCTCAAAACCGATCGCGCGACCATCCCGAAAGAAATCGGGCTCATTGAAGTCACCAGCGAGTAGCCTTCCCTGCCCGGCGCTCAGCCACTCTAGGGCTCGCTCGAGGTGCGTCACTTTGATATCTGGTGTTAACCCAAGTTTTTTGGCAACACTATTGAAGCCGCTAGCGTTGGGGATATGGCATGAGGCTATCTCCAAGCCACCAATCTTTGCTACTGAGAAGAGGCGCGGGAAGCGGAGCCCCTCTGGTGGCGATAGCTCAGTCATCGGCAACCGCGACGCGATCGCCGCAGCGTTCTTCTTCTTGTTTTCCCATAGGCCGATAGGGTGTTTAGCGGGCTCGGTAGTCGCGTAGCCGTGCGCTGCTAGGCGCTCTAGGAACCCAGCGCCGAGCGGCACCTCTTGTAAGAGCACCACATCGGGGCTCACATGCAGGATTGCGGCAATGATCTCTGCCTGCTTTGCTGGCCGGATGCCGCTTGCACCATGAATGTTCCAGTTAAGGATGCGCACTGCTCGGCCTCGCCAATCGCTACTGGTACCGCGTTTCCAGGTAGGCGCTTGCCACGGCGGCGTCGATGGAGGCGGGTACGGGAACTACGCAGCTGGTGGCGGTCACGGTGCCGCGGGCAACGGCTTCTAGGCAGCGCGCCTGAAGGGCGAACCCCAGGTCCATCGCTTCAATGGAGTTGCCGATTGGGCGGGGGCCGGCGAGGTTGAACATGTGGCCGCGGGCGACCAGGTGCACGGAGTTGCCGTTCTTCAGGCGCAGCGTGAGGAGTTCGTCGGCGTACTCCTCTTGGCTTGCCACCTCGGGTGCGGCGAGCATGCTGGCCACGTCAATCTCTTCGGGGAAGTGCCCGGCGTTGGCCAGGATCACACCGCTGCGCAGCTTTGGCAGGTCGGCGGCGGTGATGACGCCTTGGGCGCCAGTGACGGTGATGATGATGTCGGCGTTGGCGAGGGCCTCGTCGCGCGAGGGGGTCTCGAATCCATCAAGGTGTGCGCGCAGCTTGCGCACTGGGTCGCGCTCCACCACGGCGACCTTGGCGTACCCGCCGCGGAAGTTTGCCGCCACGCCGCGGCCTACTGAGCCGTATCCAAACACGGTCACGCGCTCGCCGTTGACGGTCTTGTTGGTGATGCGCAGGTACGACTCCAGGGCGCTCTGCCCCACCCCGTGTTCGTTCTCAGCGAACTGCTTGATCGGGCTGTCGTTGATGACGAGGATCGGCATCTTGAGCTTGTCGCGCAGTGGCTCGAGGCGCATGCGACCCGAGGTCGTCTCTTCGGTGCCGCCACGCAGCGTTGGGTACGGGTTCTGCAGGTAGTGCATGTATAAATCTCCACCGTTGTCGAGGATCAGGTCGGGCTTGGCGGCCACGACCTGGGCGAGATACGTGGCATGCACTGCGGCATCTTTGGTCGCTTCGCCAATCACGGTGGCGCCGTGTGCGCGCAGGCGCTCCACGGCGTCGGCCTGCGTGGTGTTGAGGTTGCCGGTGGAGACGAGCTTTGCGCCACCCGCCTGCAGGGTCAGCAGCAGGGCGACCGTCTTCGCCTCCAGGTGAATGCCAGTGCCAATGGTGAGGCCGGCAAACGGCTGGGTGCGGGTGAACTCTTCGGCAATGCCGCGCAGCAGCTTCGACTGCTCGGCGACCCAATCAATGCGTGTGCGCTGCATGGGGTGCAGTGTACGTCTAGGGGGCAGCGGTAAAGTCGCGCACCTCAACGCCTAACTCATCATCTGCCGCTTCGGGAATCGGATCAGACCAGATGCTCAGCGGCAGGCCAGTCGCCTGGTCGTAGGCAATACGGAACGAGGCCTGCCCTTGGCGCTCCTCGGCAAATGCGAAGAGATCCTCGGCGCTGAGGGGAAGCTGCTCCAGGATCATCGGCTCCACCTCGCTCCCGTCACTCGCACGAGTAACAACTGAGACGCCGTCACGCACCTGCACCGCAAAGGGGCCGATCCAGGTGTCAACACAGAAGCACTGGCGCGTGATGGTGAAGTCGTAGTCGCTGATGCCACTGGCTGCCCACGCGGCACGTGCCGTATCAAGGGAATCAACGGTGCCGCTCGGCGTACCGCTTGGCACGGGTGAGAGCGATGGGTTTGGCGTACCGGTCGGGCCAGCACAGGCGACGATCGCAATGGCGAGGAGTGCGAGGGCCAATCTCTTGCTATGCAACATCAACAGATTGTACGCCCACGGTGTGCGCTATTGTTCCCCAACTGTGCCAATGAGTAAAAGAGGCTGGAGGTTGTCATGAGTGACAAGGGCTGGCGCGCGTTTCTGGCGGCACCAGGGCTTGAGGCGTGGGCGGTGCTGCATGGCGGACCAACGGCCGTCTACCGCACATCTTCACTTGCCAATGCTGCCGCCCTGGCGCAAGCAATCTCTGCCGTTCCCGGCCTTAACGGCACCCACGCGCAGATCAACCTCCTCTCTGATCGCGTGACTGTTCGGCTGACGCGTGACCAGTTGGTCATTGAGGAGCCACACATTGAGCTTGCGCGTGCGGTTTCTGCGGTGGCAAAGGCACACGGTGCCGCGGCTGACCGGAGTGCGGTGCACGAGGTGCAGGTGGCGATCTCAGCGAAGCCCGACGCGATTGACCTTCCCTTCTGGCGCGCGGTGCTCGGCTACGCGCCGATGGCCGACGACAACGCGATCGATCCGCTCGGCAACAGCTCCACGGTCTGGATGCAAGAGCTTGATGCGGCGAAGCCGCTACGCCACGCCATGCACATCGATGTCTCAGTACCGCGCGAACAGGCGGAGGGGCGATTCGCTGCGGCGGTGGCGGCGGGGGGCATCATTGTTGACGCGTCACATGCGCCGTCCTACTGGATTCTGGCGGACCGTTCTGGCAACAAGGTCTGCATCGCCGCCAGGCCCGATGGGGCGGTGGATCCGAGCGAGGAGCACGCCGACTAAGGTCGCGCGACCCCCGGTGTTGGGGGCCTTTCGAGGGGGGAACGGCACCCCCACGGTATAGAACAGATGTTCTATACTCCGCCGTCCTATGGCTGAGTCTGCCGCACGAATTGAGGCTGTGACCCGCCTCCAGCAGCGCTGGGGTGCGGGGATCATTCGGCGCGGGGTGGAGGTCGGCGACGCCGGCCTGCGCGTGGCACCGGTGCGCGGCACCGGGGTGGCGGCGCTCGATGCGCTGCTCGGGCGGCGCGGCCTCCCCGACGGTCTCACCCTGCTGCGCGGCGGCTTCGGCGCGGGGCGCACCACGTTGGCGTTGCGCGCGTTGGCAGCAACGCAGGCGGCGGGTGGTGCCGCGGCATGGATCGATGCGGCGCGCAGCTTTGATCCGCTCGAAGCGGCAACGCGCGGCGTTGCGTTGCGCGACCTACCGATTCTGGTTCCCCTGCACACGAGTGAAGCGCTGGAGATGGCCGGCGCGCTCTTGGGCGCCGATGCTGCGGATTTGTTGGTGCTCGACCTTTCACTCGTGCGTAGTGCTGCGGTGCGCAGTGATGCGCTAGAGCGACTCGCTGCGCGCGCACGGCGCGCCGGCACTTCGCTGCTGTTGCTGCTTGACGATGCGGTGCCGGTGCATGCCGATGCGGCGGTCTCGTGTGCGGTGGTGTCGTGGTTGCGCGTTGGTGCTGATGTAATCGGTCGACGAGTGATGTTAACGATGGAGGCTGGGCCGCGCACTGGCGCGACCTCGGTGGTGGATGTGTATGAGGGTCGCGGCGCGCGCGCCGATCTGCGCATTGGTCGCCTACCGATTGAGGAGGTGGCATGCGCACCCTTGCGCTCTACTGGCCAACACTGAGCCGCGCTGCTCGTGGTGCTGATAGTGCTGCTGGTGATGACCGCTCGGTGCGGCTGCGCAGTGCGCGGCATGCGCTCGGTCGCCTCTCGCCGCTTGTTGCTGGGAGTGATTCCTACGGACTGATTGAGATTGGCATCGACGGACTACAGGCGCGCAGCGGGAGTGAGCGCGACATTGCGGCGATTGCCCTGCGCGCCGTTGGCGTGCATCTACGCGAGCGACCGAGTACCGCGGTGTCGAGCAGTCGCCTGCTCGCGGTGCTGCTGGCGCGCGACGGCGCTGGTGGTGGTGAGGTGCAGGTGGTGCCGCCTGGTGAGGAGGCGGAGCAACTGGCCGGCTACCCCGTGGATGCGCTGGCGCTGGGGGCGACCGAGTACGCGGCGGAGAGCATGCGTGACGCTTTGGAGCGCTGTGCCCTGCTCGGCCTCCGCACCGTGGGGGCGCTCGCCCGCACGCACGGTGCCGCCCTGGCCGCTCGCGTCGGCCCCATTGCGGGCGCCCTGCTCACGCTCGCCCGCGGCTTTGATGTGCAGGCGATCGCCCCTGCGCCGCTGCCGCGGCGCCTGCTCGCACGCGCCTCGTTCGAGATCCCCCTCACCTCGCTTGAGGAGTTCCGCTTCCCGTTGCGCCGACTGCTCGACGAGCTGCTGGTGCGCGTGCGGCGCGACGGTGCAGCGGTCGGCATCGCGCGACTCCACCTGGCGCGCGAACGCTCCGCCCCGGTGCGCGCCGTGGCGCGACTCCCCGTGCCAAGCGCCGACCGCACGCAGATCGAACGCCTGCTGCTCGCATCACTGGAGC
>Ga0315909_10001386_pt1 | contig 32759 bp, 35 predicted proteins | sample LakEriMetagenome_11_FD_203527 | JGI IMG/M metagenome (GOLD analysis project Ga0315909, IMG submission 203527) | Freshwater fungal communities from buoy surface, Lake Erie, Ohio, United States - Buoy 2 MA125 | ecosystem: Environmental > Aquatic > Freshwater > Lake | place: USA: Lake Erie, Ohio... | reverse complement strand
TCTGACCAACCTGGCAACATTTCGTAAATTGGCTTTGCATGGTGGAATTCAGTTTGAGTCATTGGCAATTCTTCAGAGCGTTTGCCGTCGATCTCGTAAGCAACACAAACTGGAATCTTTTCCCAGCCAGTTAAAACATCTAGCTTGGTTAAGAAGATGTCAGTTAGTCCATTGATACGAGTTGCATAACGAGCGATTGGCGCATCGAACCATCCACAACGACGTGGGCGACCTGTCGTTACGCCGCGCTCGCCACCGATAGTGCGAAGCTTTTCGCCATCTTCATCAAGCAGTTCAGTTGGGAATGGGCCAGAACCAACGCGAGTTGTGTAAGCCTTAAGAATTCCGACAACACCTGTGATCTTGGTTGGGCCAATGCCAGAGCCTGCACATGCGCCACCAGCAGTTGGATTACTGGAAGTTACGAATGGATATGTTCCGTGATCAACGTCAAGAAGTGTTCCCTGGCCGCCTTCAAGCAAAACAACCTTGTTCTCATCCAATGCGCGATTCAAAAGTAAAGATGTATCAGCAACATATGGCTGCAAGCGCTCTGCATGCTGCATTAAGTTTTCTACAACTTCGTCAACAGTTACTGCGCGACGGTTGAAGACCTTAACCAAAACCTGGTTCTTGCTAAGTAGTGAGCCTTCGATTTTCGCGCGCAGGATTTTCTCGTCGAATAAGTCTTGAACGCGAATACCTAGACGGGAAGTCTTGTCTGCGTATGACGGACCAATGCCGCGACCAGTAGTTCCGATCTTGGAGTTACCCAAGAAGCGCTCAGTGACTTTGTCCAGAGTTACGTGATACGGAGTAATCAAGTGCGCGTTAGCACTGATCAACAAATTTGAGGTGTCGATACCTTGAGCTTCAAGTCCATCGATTTCTTCGAATAAAACACCGACGTCAATTACTACGCCGTTACCAATTACCGGAGTTACTTCTGGGGTCAAGATGCCACTTGGCAACAAGTGCAATGCAAACTTTTTGTCACCGATTACAACGGTGTGACCTGCGTTATTTCCGCCTTGATAGCGAACGCAGTAATCCACGCGACTTCCTAGAAGGTCAGTAGCCTTACCTTTACCTTCGTCTCCCCATTGAGCACCAACTAGCACTACGGCAGGCATGGCAATTCCCCTTACATCTCGATGAACCTAGATAAGGCTAGTCCTTATTTATGGTGAACAATTACTCGGCTAGCGCTTGGGTTGCGGCCGGGTCGCAGTCCGTTAAAAACTGGGCGCAGCGAGTGGCTTCTGCCGACTCCCCAATGGATTTTGCGCCACGAGCTAGAGCGTTCAAGCAGCGTAGGAATCCACGATTTGGTTCATGGCTCCATGGGACTGGACCAAAACCCTTCCAGCCATTCTTGCGAAGTGAGTCAAGTCCGCGGTGGTATCCAACGCGAGCAAACGCATAGGACTCGATGATTCGTTTTTCATTCCATGCCTGGTCGGCCAGTGCGGCCCAAGCCAAACTACTTTCTGGAAATTCTGCAGCCACAACCTCGGGCGATTTTCCAGCAGCGATTGCTTCTAGCGCACGATTGTCAGCTGGTAAAAGTGTTGGAGGTGGGCCATCAAGTAAATCTTGTCCGATTGTCATTACTTAATACGCGTTCCGGTTGCGCGAAGATCTTCGCAAGCCTTAACAACGCGAGCGGCCATTCCAGCTTCAGCTAACTTGCCAAATGCACGTGGGTCATAAATCTTCTTGTTTCCAACTTCACCATCAATTTTCAAGATGCCGTCGTAGTTCTTGAAGATGTGATCTGCAACTGGACGCGTAAATGCGTACTGGGTGTCAGTATCGATATTCATTTTGATCACACCGTAATCAAGTGATTCACGGATTTCCGAAAGCAATGAACCGGAACCGCCGTGGAAAACCAAATCAAGTGGCTTGTCCTTGGTGTTGTGCTTTGCCTGCACAGCATCTTGCAGTTCTTTCAAGATGCCTGGGGTTAGTACAACGTTGCCTGGCTTGTAGACGCCATGAACATTTCCAAAAGTTGCTGCTACTAAGTAACGACCGCGCTCACCAAGGCCCAGACGATCAGCCATGGCTAAAGCATCTTCTGGTGTCGAGAACAACTTGGCATCATGTGATGCTTCGATGCCATCTTCTTCGCCACCAACTACGCCGATTTCAATCTCAAGAATTGTTCGAGCTGCTGCGCACTTGTCTAACATTTCATCAGCGATAGCTAAGTTCTCTTTCATAGAAACAGCTGAGCCATCCCACATGTGTGATTGGAATAGTGGCTCTTGGCCAGCCTTAACCCGGTCGGCCGAAATCTGAACTAGCGGACGCATGAAGCCATCAAGCTTTTCAGCTGGGCAGTGATCGGTATGTAGCGCAATGTTTACGCCATAACCCTTCGCAACTGCATGTGCGAATTCAGCAAGTGCGACTGAGCCAATGACCATATCTTTAACGCCTTGACCGGATGCAAACTCCGCGCCGCCCCATGAAACCTGGACGATGCCATCGCTCTCGGCTTCAGCGAAACCGCGGATTGCAGCAACAATTGTTTGCGATGACGTGCAGTTGATTGCTGGGTAAGCGAATGCGCCAGCCTTGGCGCGATCAAGCATTTCGTTGTAAATCTCTGGGCTAGCGATTGGCATTTGTCAGACTCCTGGAATCAATAAATCTGTGGGCTTGGGCTTGCCGCTGCCCACGTTCTTATTGTGTCACGGGTACAGTCATATGGTGATTGCAACTACCCCATTCGAATTCGCAACATCAATCCAAGCTGCAGGATTTTTGGATCCTGAAGGTTTGCTCAAAGGATTTGGTGGACTGGCACTATTTGCTGCCTGCATGATTTTGTTTATTGAATGTGGGCTGTTGATTGGTGTAATTCTTCCTGGCGATTCACTCCTCTTTATTGTGGGAATGCTTTTGGCTAGCAACTTCATCACGACGCCTCTGGCAGTTGCATTAGTGCTCATGACTGTGTCCGCTATTGCTGGAAACTTGTTGGGATATTGGACTGGGGCCAAAGTCGGGCCCCGTCTATTCAGCCGCCCAGATTCAAAAATATTTAAGACTGAGTACGTTGTTACAACCCAAAACTTTTTTGAAAAGCATGGCACCCGAGCAATTGTGTTAGCTCGCTTCGTTCCAATTGTTCGATCTGTTATTACGGGTATGGCTGGCGTTGCCAAAATGGATTTCAAAACTTACGCAACTTACAGCACCATCGGCGGAATAGCGTGGGTCACCTCTATGACATTGGCTGGCTATTTCCTGGGCAGTATTCCGATAATTAAAGAAAACATCGATCTAGTGGCCATAGCGATTGTTTTGTTGAGCCTTGTGCCTGTTGCATTTGAAGTTTTGCGCCAACGCAAGCACAACCAAAACTAATTGCTTCTTACAAACCTAAATCTGGCAAGTTGTAAGCGTACAAATACTTAAGACCAGCAGCTTCAACTGCAGGTGCCGCAGCCCGTTCCACAATTACTGCAACAGCTACAACTTCAGCGCCAGCTTCACGCAATGCTTCAACTGCAGTTAATACTGAGCCACCTGTTGTGCTGGTGTCTTCAACCGCAAGTACGCGCTTACCTTTAACATCAGGACCTTCGATACGTCGTTGCAGGCCATGAGCCTTTTCAGTTTTGCGAACTACGAAGGCATCTAATTTGCGACCTTGCGCGGCGGCGGCGTGCAACATTGCAGTTGCAACCGGATCTGCACCAAGTGTTAATCCGCCGACTGCTTCAAAATCTAAATCTTTTGTCAGCTCCAACATGACTCGACCGATGATCGGTGCCGCTTCGGAATCAAGCGTTACGCGGCGCAAGTCAACGTAGTAGTCAGCTTCCTTGCCACTGGAAAGAATGACCTTTCCATGAACAACTGCTTTATCAATAATTTGCTGACGTAACTCATCGCGATCTGACATGCCCCTAGCCTATTTCGATAGGGCCAACCTGGAAGGGGCGACCTAGAAATAACAACTGGGAATAACAAAAGGACCCGAGAAAATCTCGAGTCCTTTTGTATAAGGTGTTGGTCTTAAACCGGGCGTACGTGCTCTGCCTGAGGACCCTTTGGGCCTTCGCCGATTTCGAACTCAACTCGCTGATCCTGTTCCAGGGTCTTGAATCCATCAACCTCAATAGCTGAGTAATGAAGGAATACATCGCGATCAGTGCCATCAACTTCTACGAAGCCATAGCCCTTTTCCTGGTTGAACCACTTGACTGTGCCTAACATGGCATCTCTTTTCTTAATGGGTCGAAGCGACGTTTGCCGCTTCGGGTCTTGCTCCCTGCCCACCAAGGTGAGAGTTCGCATCGTGCTCGCGAATCTTTGTCTTCGAGTCTTACTCTCTAACGAAAAGCTTGCCTTCGACCGAAATTAACTCTACGGCACATAAGCACAAGGTATTTGCCACTTTGTTGAAAAACGCCGATAACTATCAGTTTTTACCTAAATTGGCAGTCGAATAATCGACCTTTATCCCCCGGCAACTGCAGGGACAATCGAAACTGTAACACCTGCAGCAGTTGGAGTATTTAGCCCTTCAAGGAAACGAACATCATCATCGTTTACATACACATTTACGAAGCGTCGCAATTCGCCAGTATCAGAAATTACTCGCTGCAAGATTCCAGGTGCCATTGCTTCCAGGGCATCTAGAACACCTTGCAAAGTTTCTGGGGTCGGATCAACTTCGACAGTTGATTGATCGGACACGTAGGCCCGAAGGATTGTTGGAATTCGGACTGTAACGCTCATCAGGCACCTTCGATAACTTTTGCAACGGATTCGACATTTGGAGAAATTGTTGCTGAGAACCCATTTCCGGTTGCCACAGCATCAAGAGTTTTTAGGCCTTCGCCAGTGTTAACAATTACGGTCTCAGCGGTTGGATCAAGTAAGCCTTCAGCAAGTAGCTTGCGAGTTACTGCAACTGTTACTCCACCTGAAGTCTCGCCAAAAATGCCTTCGCATTCAGCAAGCAGGCGAATGCCTTCTACTACTTCGGCATCAGTGACATCGCCAACGGCGCCATTGGTTCGGCGCACTGCATCTAATGCATAGGGCCCGTCAGCTGGATTTCCAATCGCTAATGACTTGGCGATGGTGTCTGGCTTTACTGGCCGCACAACTTCGCTACCGTCAGCCCAAGCAGTCGACACTGGATTACATCCAGTTGCTTGCGCGCCAAATACTCGCCATGGTTTGCTTTCAACTAAACCAAGTTCTACAAATTCACGCCAGCCTTTATCGACCTTCGTAAGAAGTGCACCAGATGCAACTGGAATTACGACCTGGTCCGGAAGTCTCCAACCAAGCTGTTCGGCAATTTCGTATCCAACAGTTTTTGATCCTTCGGCGTAATACGGGCGAAGGTTTACGTTTACAAATCCCCAGTCGGCGGAAACTTCTTCACCGATTAGTTCGCCGCAAAGACGGTTAACGTCGTCGTAGTTTCCTTCGATACCAATAACGTGACCGTTGTAAGCGGCGGTTGCTTGGATCTTGTGCTGTTCCAAATTCGAAGGAACTAAAACAACTGACTTTTGTCCAGCACGGGCAGCAGCCGCCGCAACCGCGTGCGCAAGGTTTCCGGTCGAGGCGCAAGCCAAAGTATTGAAACCAAGTTGAATGCCAGCGCTTTGTGCCACGGCAACAACGCGATCCTTGAATGAGTGAGTTGGGTTACCACTGTCATCTTTAACCCAAAGTGTTCCGGTGATACCTAGCGCCTTTGCCAAGTTGTCCGCGCGATGAAGTCGTGTCATTCCGGGAGCCAGATTTCGAGACTCGGCAATGTTTGCTGGAACTGGTAACAATGGCGCGTAACGCCACAAAGAGAACGGACCCGATTGGATCTGTTCTCTTATTACGGTTCCAAAGTCATATGCAACTTCAAGTGGGCCAAAACATTCCCAACAGGAATAGTCCGCGCCAAGTTTGGCATGAGCGCCGCAAGCGCGACAGACAAGATGGGTTGCTGCACCAAATGGCGCAGTATCGATTCTTTCGAGTGTTACAGACATTGAGCTGGAAGCCTTTCGTCATCTGTACTAAAAACAGCAAGCTGTCTTTAGTCGGAATTGGCACCGTGTCGCAAGGCCTTAACGGTTCTGCGGTGGTTGCCGGGGCTTCAACGGGCCGTTCCCTCTGCCCCTCTGGATGAGGTGTATTTAGTTTTTTGGAGCGTTTCCGCGTCCGTGGAAAAACTGTATCAGGGTGCTGAGAAAAAGCAATCCCGCGTATCAAGTGCTGATACCAGGCAGGTAGTTATTGAATAATTACCAGAGTTAGTGCGGTCTGACTCATGTCAGGCGTTGCTTCAACCAGGGTGCCACCAGTTTGAGTGGCCAGTTCCTCTGCAGAACTTAAGCCATCTGCAGGATAAAAAATGGTGGTCTCCAATACCGGCTGACCCTCCCAGTTACCAGTTGCCTCCACGACCCAATCAGCATCATGTAGATCATCACTCATTGATTTTGCAAGGCCTGCAGTTTCCGTTCCGTTAAGAACAATCACAGGGAGCCGCCCATTAACATCCAGGTTTGGATCAACGGATGCATCGGTGCTTGGTGCTGGGACTGGATTAATTGGTGCGGCTGAAACGCTCGCTTCAGCAACCGGTTCTTCAGCCACTGGTGTTGAATTCAAATCCATTAGTTGAGTGCCAACAAGAAATAGTCCGCCAACTGTGGCCAGAATTACCACTAGCGGGATAGTTACTTTTTGGTGAAAGGTTTGTGGGCCAGACATGGCAACAACCTAATTCTTAAGTTCGATACCCAGGCGACGAGCTGAACGTGCTCTTTGGCGAGCTGCGCGCATACGCTGGAGGCGCTTGACCAACATTGGGTCAAATGCAAGAGCTTCTGGTTGATCAATGAGAGCGTTCAAAACTTGGTAGTAACGAGTTGCTGACATATCGAACTGTTCGCGGATTGCCTGTTCTTTTGCGCCGGCAAACTTCCACCACTGGCGTTCGAATTCTAGGATCTGCTGATCGCGCTCTGGGAGTACACCAGAGTTATCTGCAGAGAGGGCACGCGCAACTTCATTCACATCCCCAATGCTAAACCTTGACCCTCTCAATTTACTGTCACCCCCCACCTCGGGGTGTCACATCAAGTGGTATTGAGGGCTACGACAAGATGGACAAGTGAATCCTTCCTCTTCCCCCACTAAAGGTTGGCTTGCACTTTGGCTGGCGCTCACAACTATCTGGGGATTCTCGTTCTTCTTCATTAAGGTCGCCAGCAGTTTTCTTGATCCATACGAACAGACTTTTGCTCGTATGGGCTTTGGCGCACTCGCGCTGATCATCATTGTGGTGGTGACGAGACGAAAGTTTATTGTCACTGGTCCAGCCATAAAGCATCTGGCTCTAATCACAGTTATGGCGCAAGTGATTCCATTCGCAATTTTTGCTTGGGCCATTCATCACATTTCATCTATCGCCGCTGGCTTGCTTAATTCAACAATGCCGCTTTGGACCGCGATTTTGGCAGTACTTATGTTGCCGGAAGAAAAGCTAAACCCATTTCGGGTTGGTGGCTTACTCTTGGGATTCTTAGGTCTACTTGTTTTGCTTGGGGTTTGGGACGTTAACTTTCAATCCAACTGGCTTGCCTACACCGCATGCGCGCTTTGCACGATCGGATATGCCTTCTCTGCAATATGGACTCGTAAACATGTCACGCCATTAAATCTTGATCCGATAAGTGCTGTTGCAACACAGCTAACAATTGGTGCAACTATCTGCGCCGTTTTTGCCATCGCATCGCCGCATGAAATCACTTCTTGGCCATTAACTGGAATGTTAGCGATTACTGCTTTAGGTGTGCTTGGCACTGGAGTTGCATTAGTAATTGGATTCGTAATTGTTAAACGTGCCGGTGCTATTGCGATGTCGACAGTGACCTATTCAATTCCAGTTGTATCAACTCTGGCTGGCGTGATCTTATTGAAAGAAAAGCTTCACTGGTACGAGCCAGTCGGTGCGTTGATTGTTTTGATTGGTATTGCAATTGTGCAAGAACTAATCAAACCTAAAGGTGAAAAGGTTTCGGCAACTGCCTAGAAATAACTGGAGCCCCCTATCCGATTTGAACGGATGACATTCGCTTTACAAGAGCGACGCTCTACCACTGAGCTAAGGAGGCCGGGAAACTTACCAAAGTAAGATCACCAGTTTCAAAGATTAGTGCATAAATCCTTGAAGCAAAAATGCGCCTATGAATAACGCTCTTTGCGAATCACTTCGGCAGCGCTGACCCAAGCAACAATCGCATAATTTTCAAAGTATTCGGCTTCTAAATGGTTCATGATGCTCATACTTAACTCGCGAGAGACCAAACACTGAATCATGATGTTTCCGCCATCAACATCTCCAGCACGACGATTTCTAGGGCCTTCGCCGTTTGCTGCAGTCACCGTATAGCCAGATACTCCTAGCTGCTTTAGGTCTTTGGCCAACCTAGCTTTTAAAGCAATTTCAGCAACAATCGTTACCAACGAAACTGTGTTCAGCTCTGACATTTTTACCCAACCATTCCTTCGAGTGACTGCGCCACTAAGACGATAAGCGGAATGCCAATCGTTAAGTTAAACGGAAATGTAATTCCTAGGCTTGCGGCCAAATAGATTCCCGGGTTTGCCTCTGGCAATGCAAGTCTGACTGCAGCTGGCGCGGCTATATATGAAGCGCTTGCCGCCAGGACTCCAAGCACCGCAGCGCCACCCATTGAAAGACCCGATAAGTATCCAAAGACCACACCAAGAAAACCCGAAGCAATTGGGAACAGGATTGCAAAAACAATTAGTCCGGCGCCCGCTGACTTAACGTCGCGCATTCGGCGTCCAGCCAAAGTTCCCATTTCTAATAAGAACAAAGTGAGCATGCCAATAAACAGTGCACCAAAGAATGGTTCGATTTTTGCGTAGCCAACAACGCCGGTAGCAAAACCTAAAACCAGACCGCCAACTAGCAACAAAATTGAGCGGCTCGAGAAAATTTCTTGTAGAGATTCACCCCATGAAACATCTCGCTTAAGGTGACGAGAACCGAGCATCAAACCTACGATGATGCCTGGGATTTCTAGCAAGGCTAGGAGTGTTGTAACAAATCCTTCATATTGAATTGAAGACTGCTCTAGAAAAACTAAAGCTGCAGTGAAGGTAACCAGCGAAGTTGATCCGTAATGCGCAGCAAGTGCGCCGCGATCAATTTCACTTAACTTTGTTAGCTTTCCACTAAACAGAAACGCTAAGACTGGAATCAATAATCCAAGAACAATTGTTGCCAGTGCTGGAATAGCCACATCGCTTAAGTCAGACTCGCGCAGCGCGACGCCACCCTTAATACCGATGCCAAGCAAGAGGTAAATCGAAAGACCTTGATAAATCGGATCAGGTAATCGCAGGTCACCCTTAACCAAGACGGCAAGTAAGCCAATGGCAAATGCCAAAACCGGGGGCGAAGTTAAGTTCGCGATGATTACTTGCGCTGAGGAATCCATTAATTTGATGCTAACAAATTAATTTGGAATCACTTACGGTTGGCGAATTTTTGCCAATTCGTAAAGTGCGATTCCGGCAGCAACACCCGCATTTAAGGATTCGGTTTCATCAAACATTGGAATCGACACGATCATGTCGCAGGTATCGCGAACTAATCGAGACATACCCGTTGCTTCGCCACCAACGACCAAAACAATCGGGCCTGCTGCGATTTCTCTGCTGACATCTTGCACGAAAGTGTCACCATCAGAATCAAGCCCAATAATGGTGCAGCCGGCACGCTTGAATTCAACCAGTGATCTGGTTAAGTTCACGGCTCGGGAAACTGGAACTCGAGTTGCTGCTCCAGCTGAGGTTTTCCAGGCTGATGCAGTCATGCCTGCAGCTCGACGTTCTGGAACCAATACGCCATCCACACCAAAAGCTGCTGATGAACGAATTACCGCTCCAAGGTTACGAGGATCCGTAACACCATCAAGAGCAACTACGAAAGCTGCTTCATCATTATTGAAGGCATCTTCAAGTAGATCGATTGGATCAAGGTAAGAATATGGCGGAATCCGAAGCGCGACACCTTGGTGAACAGCGCCATCGGTATTTCGATCTAGTTCGGTTCGTGGGGCTTCCAGGAACGGAAGTCCGCGGTCATTGGCAAGCTGCAAAATTTCTTTGACGCGATCATCAGCATCCATGAACTGCTGCATGTAAAGCGCATTTGCTGGAATGTTGGCGCGAAGTGCTTCCAGAACTGAGTTTCGCCCGGCTACCCATTCGATTCCGTCACGATCGCGGGGGCGACTTACTCGAGTTGAGCCACGCTTTTCGGCAGCTCTTTCGGCAGCACGTGCTCGCTTTGCTGCCGGGTGCTTATCGCGCTCAGTTGCCTTTGGAGTAGGACCGCGCCCTTCAAGTTTTTGCTTACCGCGACCACCAGAGCCAGCGGTTGCACCTTTTTTGGAGGTGCGGATCGCACCTTTGCGCTTGGAATTGCCAGCCATTACTTCTCCAGATTCCAGCGCACACCATCAGATGTGTCTTCTAAGGCGATGCCGGCATTCCGCAAGGAATCGCGGATGGCATCTGCAGCATCAAAGTTTTTGTTTTCCTTAGCTGCGTTACGAACTGCTATTGATTGTTGCACAAAGTAATCAAGTGCTGATTCCAGTTGTTGTGCATTCTTGCTGTCATCTGCCCAAGTTGGTGAATGCGGATCAACACCCAAAACATCAAGCATTTGGCGAACTGAGGTTAAGCAGCCAGTAAGCGATGCAGCTTCTGCCTTTTTTGCAAGCAATGTATTGCCTTCGCCCACCACTTCATGAAGTACAGCAAGAGCTGCCGGAACGTTTAAGTCTTCATTCATTGCGGTTGCAAAGTCTGAATTGATAGCCGAGGACGTTAACTCAACATCGCCAACAATTGCAGCCGCGCGCTCTACGAAGTTTTCGATTCTCTGGAATGCCACTGCAGATTCTTGCAATGCGCTATCAGAAAATTCCAAGTTGCTGCGGTAATGCGCACTCGCTAAGTACCAACGAAGTTCAATTGGGCGAACTCGCTTTGCAACTTCAGTAACTACCAATGAGTTACCAAGTGACTTCGACATTTTTTCGCCAGCAGTCGTTACCCACGCATTGTGTAACCAAAAGTTTGCAAATTCTTGTCCGGCTGCTTTGGACTGTGCAACTTCGTTTTCATGATGTGGGAAAACTAAATCCAATCCACCACCATGAATATCAAATGCATCACCTAAGTAAGCCTGTGCCATCGCGGAACATTCAATGTGCCAACCAGGTCGACCATTACCCCAAGGTGTTGGCCATGAAGGTTCGCCCGGCTTTACGGATTTCCAAAGCGCGAAGTCGCGAGAATCCTTCTTGCGAGATTCACCTTCAGAATCTCCTGCAGGAAGTAGGTCATCAATTTTTTGACCCGAAAGTTTTCCATAATCCGCAAATGAGCGAACATCAAAGTAAACATCGCCATCGGCTGCATAGGCATGCCCACGCTCGATCAAAGTTTGCATCAACTCAATCATTTGAGTGATGTGACCGGTTGCGCGTGGTTCAACAGTTGGTGGGGTGCAACCAAGGATTTCGTAAGCCTTTTGGAATTCGCGTTCGTAGTGTGCAGCAACTGCCCACCATGGACGATTCTCGACAGATTCTTTTGCCAGAATCTTGTCATCAATGTCAGTTACGTTGCGAACTAGCGTTACTTCATAACCAGAAGTTCTTAGCCAGCGAGCCAAAACGTCGAAAGCTACACCGGAACGGATGTGTCCAACGTGTGGGGCAGATTGCACGGTTGCGCCACAGACATACATTGAAACTTTGCCGTCAACCAACGGAGTAAATTCTCGGACTGTTCGAGTTGCAGTGTCATAAAGGCGCACGGTTCAAGGTTACCGATCTTGCGGGGCTTCTAATAATGCTGAAGCGATGGCTGCGACACCTTCGCCACGGCCAGTCAATCCAAGACCGTCGGTTGTGGTGCCAGCTAATGAAACCGGTACTCCACCTAATGCTTTAGACATTGCAGATTGAGCTTCTTCGCGGCGAGACCCAATCTTTGGTGAATTGGCAATGACTTGAACGCTGACATTCACGATTTTCCAACCCGCACTGGCTATCTGGGATGCGACTTCTTTCAATAGATCTGCGCCAGATGCGCCCGACCACTTTGGATCTGAAGTACCAAACACTGAACCTAAATCACCCATGCCAGCAGCGGACAAGATTGCATCGCACGCAGCGTGCGCGGCTACGTCACCGTCAGAATGACCTTCGCAGCCTGAGGTTTCAGCTGGCCAATTTAGGCAAGCCAAAAACATCGGACGTCCACTTACTAGCGGGTGAACATCAACACCAGTTCCAATACGCAAGTTACTCACTTGTTGCCTCCAACAAACTCAATGCGTGCTTTACATCTGCCATCGTTGTAATTTTCAATGAGCGTTCGTCGCCGGCCACGGTAAGAACCACAATCCCAAGAGCGTCCATCAATCCCGCGTCATCTGTGGCAACGACTTCTGGATTTTGATATGCCAAATCTAAAGTTGCTCGATCAAAACCTTGTGGAGTTTGAACTCGACGTAATTGATTTCGATCAACGGTTTCGATTGCAATCCCGTTGTTGTTTACGCGCTTTATGGTGTCCACTAGTGAAAGCACTGGGATAACTGCCTTGGCACCATTGCGAACTGCATCAACAACATTCTGTGTAACTTCAATTGGCACGAGTGGTCGAGCGGCGTCGTGCACTAAAACTATTGAGACATCCTCGGGAACCATGCGTAATGCATTTGCAACTGACTCTTGGCGATGTTCCCCACCGGCAACGATATGAATCTCAGCATCAACTTGAGCTAGTTGCGCGCTGGCTTCATCTAATGCATCTGCAGGAGCAGCAATAATCAAAACGTCGGCGACTGCACTCATTGCTAATGCGCTACGGGTAAGAAGTGAAAGACCACCTAAAGCAAGAAATGCTTTCGGAACGTCCGCACCTAAGCGAACGCCTGATCCAGCGGCAGGAATAATTGCCGCCACTCGTCCAGTAGCGGCAGTCGACATTAGGAAGCCAATACCTCGTCGAGGACTTCCTCGGCGCGAACTTCATTAGTTTTTTCAGCTAATGCAATTTCGCTAATCAACTGAGTGCGAGCGCGAGCAAGCATGCTCTTTTCGCCAGTTGAAAGTGGCTTCTTTTGAGCGCGACGCCATAGGTCACGAACAACTTCGGCAACCTTAATAACGTCACCTGAAGAAAGTTTTTCGGTATTTGCCTTGAATCGGCGAGACCAGTTAGCAGGATCTTCAACGTATGGCATACGGAGCACGCCGAAAACTTTTTCTAGGCCCGCTTGGCTAGTCACATCGCGCACGCCCACTAAGTCCAAATTGTCAGAAGGCACACGAACGGTCAGATCACTCTGGTGAACCCGAAGTACTAAATATTCGCGTTCTTCGCCCTTGATTGTGCGCTTTTCTTTAGAAATGATGTCTGCTGCGCCGTGATGAGGGTAGACGACAGTTTCTCCGACTTTGTAGGCCATTTGTGTTGATCCTTTGGTTGCCTTGAAACTCAATTCTACCACGCGACACGCCGCCTGGATGCCACAAAAACCCCTAAAACAATGGGGTTTTTGGCCTATTTCTGATACCTCCCAATTTGGCGCTTTGGTGCGATGGTTGCAAAAAACCTGAAATATCACGCAAGTAGACTTAGGGATAACAGATTTTTGAATAAGCATTTGATCTAAAGGGGACTAGTTTCATGGCACGTAAGAACACCGCAGTCACAGCATTCCTAAGCGCTGCAGTACTTCTGCTTAGTGGTTGTGCCACCGGCTTTGATGCGGCAACTAATACCCAAGGTGACTCCGGAAACGGCCGTAGCGTTGACGTGGGTGCACTTCAAATTCGCAACGCCACAGTTGTAGTTGATCCTGCCGATACCTCTCGAGCTACAGTATTGATGACCATTATTAATACTGACGATGCCACTAACGATGTTCTAGACGGCGTAGCTGCAGCAAAGACTGTAGGTGTATCTGGTGAAGTAAACATTCCACTGCCACACAAAGAGGTAGTAAATGTTGGATTTGAATCTGAATACCGAATTGTTCTTACTGGCGTTACTGGTGCACTAGAGCCAGGAACTTTTGTGAACCTGTCATTTATGTTCGGTAGCGGTCAGTCAGCACCAATGTCACTTCTTATCAACGAAAAGTCTGGCTTCTACGCTGACGTCGAAATTCCAGCTGCTGCAGCTGAAGCAGTAACTCCAGACCCAGTTCCAAGCGCTTCTTAGGAAGGGGTAACAGAGCCAACTAAGAAGTTGGCTCTGGCGTAGCTGCGTCGGTTACTTCCTCTTCAAGCGGTTCCTCAAGTGGTTCTTCTGAAGGCATGTCGGTCACTTCTTCAAGCGGCTCTTCCGTAACGACTTCCTCTGGCGCATCTGATGGTGGAATAGTTGGCTCAGGTAGACCCTGTGAAACAGCGTCGACCGCTACCAAACGAACTTGTTCGGGCGTTTCGGTAAATCCAAATGTCGTCATCACTCCCTGTGAATCCAATCGCAGCACGTAACGCGCAAATGCACGTCCTGCCATTTCATTGGCACCTGAACAAACGTTGACCGTGAATTGATTTACTGCCTGCCATGGAAGCGATGCAACATCGTCTCCTGCCGCAGGAATTGGGGGCAATGTAGCGTCCAAAGTTGCAGTTACATTGGATCCCTGAGTTGAGGCAACCATTTGTGTTCCAGCCGAGATGACACTTTCAACAGTGGCAAAGACCGGTTCAGTGTCCAGCCCATTTTGGATTCCAATTGTCTGAAGTGAATTATTTGTAACCATGGATGCAGGTACTACAGCAATCGTTCCCTCTGTTTCCAAATCAGTAATTAGGGTTTCAGAGTCATACGCAGGATCCGAAATCAATCCACTTGGCACTGCTGGCCAACCAGTTGGATCGATTCGGGACATCCAGTCATTGAGTGCACTAACGTCTTGCGCTCTAGTGGATGCGCGAAGAACTACTGGAGAGTCAGTTAATTCAATTTCGGGATTTAATTCTTGTAACTCTGGATCTGCCCAGGATGTCATGCCACCAGAAAATGCTCGATGTAAAAGGGCCGGTGAGAAAATGACGCCGTCTAAGCCGTCAACGGAAACTGCGATGGCAACCGCGTCTAAGCCAACTGGTGAACTGGCAATTACATCGCAGGTTGGTGTCTGGCCTGGCGACAAAATGAAAACGTTTGGTTGGGTGTCGATGTCAACTTCAGGATCATGCATGGCAACCGACATGTCGCCACAGTTTTCCAGTATTCCGTCAATCCAGGTTTGAGTAATCTCAGCGAGTTCCGGAGTAGAAGATACGGAAACTTCACCAGGGACACATGTCACATAACGTTCTGCTAGCTCAGCCTTGAACTCCGGTGGCATAGGAGGAGTACAAGCAGAGATTAAAAGTGCAATTATCGTGATTCCGAATGCCTTTTTTATTTTCATAACTTCTCTCCACCGTACTTTCTTTTCGAAACTAAAAGCGGAGTGTGTGCGACCGCAATTGCAATCGCACACACTCCATTGTCTAAATTATTAGCTTGCCTTCTTTAGCGCTGTCTTGTAGTTAGCGCCTGTGAAGCCTGCGAAGCCCTTAGCTGGCTTCTTGCTGCACTTTTCGATTGCATACTTTGCGAATGCCTTGGCTGCTGGAGCCTTGTCGCCAGCAGTTGGGATCATTAGGTAGGTAGCGATTGACAACTGGTAAGCGCCAGCGATCTTCTTGGTGAAGTTGATGTCGATGCTTCCATCGGCCGCAATCTTCTGCTTGGAAAGCATCTTTGATGCAGCGGCTACCGATGGCTTAACCCATTCGCCCTTTGCATTCTTTAGTGTTACTTTTCCTAGCTTTACGCCGACGTCAGAAAGATCTGCGTAACCAATTCCACCGGACGTTCCCTTAACTTTTGCTACTAGATCAGCTGAAGTTGCCTGGCCGGAACCGGTCTTTACACCAACCCATGCCTGGTTTGCTGCTGGCCATGCGCCACCAACTGTTTCCTGGAAGTAGTTCTGTACGTTCTGGGTAGTTCCTGAGTTTGAGGAACGGTAAACAACAACGAAGTTCTTATCTGGAAGAGTTGCTTTTGGATTTAAGGCTGCGATTGCTGGATCATTCCACTTTGTGATGGTTCCATCAAAAATCTTTCCAGCTGTTGCTGCATCAAGACGTAGGTTGTTAACGCCTGCAACGTTGAACACGATTGCTACAGGGCCACCGATTACTGGAATTGTTGAGTAACCAGCCGGTGCAGCTTCAGTTGCACCATAAAGTGAGTCTGAGCCTGCGAAATCATCAGTGCCAGCCGCGAATGAAGCGCGACCCTTGCCTGAGCTTGTTGCAGTGTAGGAAACTTTGTTTCCAGTCTTAGCTGTGTAACGACTTGCACAATCGATTAGGAAGTTGCCAGCAAATGATGAGCCAGAGCCCTTGATATCTACTTCAGCTGCTTGAGCTGGAGTTGCTGCGAATAGTGAAGCGGTTACAGCGGCGGCGGCCACTGCGCTTACTAGAGTGCGGCGCATTTTTTCTCCTTTTGGAAATGTGCCGGGTTTTCCGGCTCATCCAGAGTTCAACAGATTCGAGTTAAGTCGAATCCACTTCTAGGAATCATTTAGATGATTTCTAGGTAAACAATTGGTGTTGATTTATCCGAAGCGACCGTTTACGTAATCTTCAGTTCTTGGGTCATTTGGAGCAGAAAACAAATTGTCTGTTGAACCAAATTCGACCACATGACCAGGTTGGCCTTCTTCGGCTAAGAAGAATGCGGTCTGGTCTGAAACACGCTGAGCTTGTTGCATGTTGTGAGTCACGATAACGATCGTCATGTCAGTTGAAAGTTCGCGAATAGTCTCTTCAATTCGGCGGGTTGATCCTGGATCTAAAGCAGAGCAAGGTTCATCCATTAGGAGAACTTCTGGCGACATTGCAAGCGATCGGGCAATGCATAGTCGTTGCTGCTGTCCACCAGAAAGCGAACCAGCTGGAGCATCCAGGCGATCTTTAACTTCATTCCAAATACTTGCGCGATTCAAGCAACTTTCAACAAGTGAATCTTCATCTCGGATGCGGCGATTATTCAATCGAAGCCCCGCTAGAACGTTGCCCTTAATTGTCATAGTTGGAAATGGGTTTGGCTTTTGAAACACCATGCCGACGCGTAAGCGAATGTTAACTGGATCTACCCCCGGGGCATAAATATCTTCATTGTCTAGATAAATGGATCCTGCTAATCCAGCCCCAGGAATCAATTCATGCATTCGGTTCAAGGTACGGATGAATGTTGACTTGCCACATCCCGAAGGACCAATAAGGGCGGTTACCGAATTTGTTGGAAAATGCAGGGAGACGTCGGACAGGACGTGGCGCTCCTTGAACCAAACATGAATGTTGCGCGCTTCAAGGTGACTCTCAGCATCCAAAACGGCAATGTTTGAGTTTGCGATCTGTGTATCCATTGTGCCTTCTCCTAATATCGTCATCTTTTGTATTCCTTTACTTAACTTTTTGTGATGTTAGAGCTCTCGTTGTGGCAAAAATCAAACCAACGACAGCTAACAATAAGAATGCGGCACCCCAAGCACGTGCTTTTCCGGTATCAAACCCAGCAGTCAAGTTTGAGAAAATGAATGTCGGTAGCGTGGCAAGGTCTCCATAAAACGGATTAAAGCTGGTTTCAGACATTAATCGAGTTGTTAGTAACAGTGGTGCAGTCTCACCAACCACTCTTGCTACGCCTAGTAAAACCGCGGTGATTAATCCGGCTTTTGCAGTAGGCATGATGACTTGGAAGAAAGTGCGCCGCTGAGGTGCACCAAGGGCGAGTGCGGCTGACCGCAGATCGCCCGGAACTAGCTTCAAAACTTCTTCAGACATGCGAACCACTGTTGGCAACATAAGCAGAGCCAGAGCTAGCGAACCTAGCCAACCTGAAAGATTTACTGTTCTGGTCGCTACAAACAGTGCATATACAAAAAGTCCCGCAACGATCGAAGGCAGTCCACTCATGGATTGTGCCAAGAATCGAACTGGTCCCTTAAATCTGCCTCTGGTCTCAGTCAAATACACAGCAACCGAAAGTCCAAGTGGGACAGCAATCAATGTTGCAAGCCCAACCACAAGCAAAGATCCAATGAGTGCGTGGCCAGCCCCACCGTATTCCAGTGAAGTGGTCGGAGTTATGTACACGTTGTTTTGATAAATGAAGTGAGGACTTACTGCCTTTATCCCCCAACTAACGATCGAAAAAAGAATCGATCCAAGCATGATCACAACAAACAAGGTTGCAAAGAAAACCAAAACATTCAGTGATGAGTCTGCAATTCCTCTTTTTCCTCGCGTAACAAAGGCTGCAATTGCAGCAACCAATAGCTGGAGAGGAAGGAACACAGTCAAGAGCACTGCTGCCCCTGACAGATTTGCCAAGTTCAAAACAATGAATGAAAGCAGAAGAGGAAGTGTGGAAGCTATCGCAATAAATAAATTGAAATTAGATGCACGCTTTTTCCAAGGCGTAACATCCTCTGGTCGCTCTAGAAGCTGAGGTTGTGTCTGAATCATGATGCCATCCGCCGTTCCGAACGTTGGACAATCGATGTTGCAATCATGTTGACAACTAATGTCATTACAAACAAAACGACGCCGGCTGCCATAAGTGCGTTAAGTTCTTCGGGAGTTGCCTCACCAAACTTCGCGATGATCAGGGATGCAACGTTTCCACCTTTTGGCTCAAGAATGTTGAAGAAGTTCACTTCAAACACCAAATTCAAAACGAAGAAGATCGCAACTGTTTCACCAAGAGCACGACCTAGTCCAAGGAGAATGCCGCCAAGAATTCCGCTCTTTGCCGTGGGAACAACAATTCTGCGCATGTTGGAAAAACTTGTACTTCCTAAAGCTGTTGCTGCAGAGATTAAATCTTTGTCCACTCGGCCCATGACTTCACGACTGACAGACGTAATGATCGGAATGATCATTACGGCGATTGTCCACGCAGCAATGAAAGGTGCGCCTTCGGCATTGCTGAATTCATTTCTAAAGAATGGAATGAACGACAATGTTCCAGAAAGTGACTGGGACCAAATAGCAGCAACTGGCGAAAGTACAAAGATTCCCCAAATACCGACAACTACAGAAGGTAATGCTGCTAACAAATCAATAAGTGAAGTTGCAACGCGGGAAACTCTCGGTGGCGCCATGAACTCGATGAAGAATGCAACAGCAATTGATGCTGGAACTGCAATTATCAAACCCAGAATAGAAACAACAATTGTTCCAACTAACATTGGCCAAATTTGAAAAGTGCCTTGTTCAGTTGTGTTATCCCATGTTGAACCGGTAACAAATGCCAAACCTTGCTGCGTAAATGTTGACCAGGATTTGATGCTTAAGAAAATAAGAACTGCAAGCACTAGGAACATAGTGAACATCGCAGCTGCCGTTGATATGGCAAAGAAAGCGCGATCACCCTTGGCAACTTGGCGGGTGTTCATCGGGGTGCGCTGCATATCTAAACTCACCCCCAAAGACTAGAAAGTCAAGGGATACAGCGCGTGCAAACTAGGTGAACACCAAGTGAACTGCTTTGGAATTCTTTACGCTTCGAAGCGGTAACCCAAGCCACGAACTGTTGTTAGATAAACCGGATTTGCTGGATCTGGCTCAATTTTGGATCGAATCCGCTTTATGTGAACATCAAGCGTCTTGCCGTCGCCCACATAATTTGAGCCCCAAACCCGATCCATCAACTGACCTCGAGTTAAAACCCGACCTGAATTGCGCATTAGGAACTCAAGTAACTCAAATTCCTTCAGAGGCATCGCTACAGCTGTGCCATTTACCGATAAGGCATGGCGTTCAACATCCATACGAATTGGTCCGCCTTCAACCGCGCCAACCGTATCAATTTCAAAATCACCACCACGACGAAGCACTGCCTTGATTCGGGCTAGCAGCTCACGGGTCGAGAAAGGTTTAGTTACATAATCGTCAGCACCAAGTTCAAGCCCGACAACTTTGTCGATTTCGGTATCTTTAGCAGTCAACATAATCACTGGGACGTTTGATTTAGTTCGGATGTATTTGCAGACTTCTGTGCCCGAAACTTCTGGAAGCATTAGATCCAGAAGAACTATGTCTGGATTCTTGGAATCAAACAGCTTCATGCCTTCAGCACCGTTTGGTGCCAAAATCACATCGAAACCTTCGCGTGACAACATGAATTGAAGCGCATCGCGAAATGATTCTTCATCTTCGATGACTAAGACGCGTGTCATTTACCTGTGACCTCCGTTGGAGTACCGGCACCATTTTGGTACGCGGGAAAACGTAATGTGAAAGTCGAACCTTGACCGACTTGAGACCAAACTAAACAATCGCCACCGTGATTGGCGCAAACATGTTTCACGATCGCCAGTCCAAGTCCAGTGCCGCCGGTGTCACGTGACCGAGCTGGATCGACTCGATAGAAACGCTCAAAAATCCGACTTTGTGATTCTTCTGGAATTCCAGGTCCTTGATCAGTAACGGAAATCTCAATGACATCATCGTTGCGACGAGCACCGACTCCGACTCTGGTGTTACTTGGCGAATACTTAATCGCATTAGAAATCAAATTACTTAAAGCAACATTAAGTTGATCTTCATCACCGAAAATTCTGCCAACATTGACATCGTCTGATACAACAACTTCAATGCCTTTTTGTTCAGCGGCAATCTTGGTTGCGTCTACTGCTTCACCAATAATGGCTGCTACATCAACCGGCGCTGAGTTGCGAAGTGGTGCGTCACCCTGAACTTGAGAAAGTGCAACTAGATCAGAAATCATTGCTGTTAACCGTTTGACTTCGATTTGCATACGACTCGTGAAGTGGCGCACTTGCTCAATGTCACTATCCGCTGCTTGAACTGCCTCGGCTAACAACGATAGGGCGCCAACTGGTGTCTTTAACTCATGTGAAACGTTTGCGACGAAATCGCGACGGACATCATTCAAACGTCGCTCTTCACTTAAATCCTGTGCAATCAGCAAACTTAACTCTTCGTCAATTGGCGAGATCTGAATTCTGGCTTCCCATTCGCCTAATCGAGATCCGTTCCGCTTGATAACGACATCACGACTTTGAGTTTTACTTAGGCGATGAACTTCTCTATTTAATGCACGAACTTCTACTGGAGCGATCCGATCTAGTGAAACCAAACCCATGGCAATGCAGTTTGCGCTCGAGGCTAATACTCGATCGGCATCATCAACGATCGCAGCTGCATCAGGTAACACATCCAAAATCTGACTTAAGGCTGCCACTCGATCAGCTTGCAGCTGGGCTGCCTCTGCGTATCCAGCTTTTGGCCGACCAGGAGTCCTGCGCGCTAGCATTGGACCTCCCGAGACTTAGATTGTTTACCTGCGTTCACAGTCTAAGGATAGGTAGAAATCAGATTAGACACCTCTCGTCCAGCCCTACTTAACTCAATGTTCATAGTCTGTACCAAACCTGTTTGCCCGTCATTTGCCTAGTGTTTCGCTCATGAATACTGACTGTGTATTGGAAGCCGTATTAGACTGAAAACTATGCGCGAGGATTACACACAACAGTTATCTCAAATCGATGAAGCCTTGGTAACCATGGCAGGACTCGTGGGTAAGTCCATCACGCTTGCAACTAATGCATTGCTAGAAGATGATTTGGCATCTGCTGAAAAGGTGATTGCAGGCGACGAGCGCATCAACGAGCTAAATGCTGAAGTAGAAGAAATGTCTTCTCGCATCGCAGCACTCCAAGCACCGGTTGCAACTGATCTTCGCTTAGTTATGGGTGCTATTCGTATGGCGGGTTCGCTAGAGCGAATGGGTGACCTTGCGGTTCATATTGCAAAGCAAGTTCGCTTACGTTATCCAAATCCATCTATCCCTGCAGAACTTAAAGATACCTTTGCGAAAATGGGCCAAGCTGCTAGCAAGATCGTTGAGCAGACAGGTGAAGTTATTTCTTCTCGCAACACTTCTCTTGCGGATGACATGAAGAAATACGATGACACTTTAGATGACCTACACCGTGAGCTATTCACAGTCGTACTTTCAGACGACTGGAAGCACGGAGTTGAAGCGGCAATTGACGTAACTTTGCTTTCTCGTTTCTATGAGCGCTTCGGTGACCATGCAGTTTCTGTTGCCCGTCGCGTCATTCACATCGTGACCGGCGAACCTTACGCTAAATAGGAATTTTCCTTCCAAGTATCTAAGTTCTACCCTTTTCGCTAAGTTAGTAAAGGGTTCTCATGGCTAATACATCAACTGATCTGCATCGAATTGCGATTCTTTCTGTCCACACTTCCCCACTGCATCAACCAGGCACTGGTGATTCTGGTGGCATGAATGTGTACATTGCTGAAACTGCAAAACGAATTGCGGCCCGTGGAATCGAAGTTGAAATCTTTACCCGAGCAACTTCGTTAGTTGAGCCAGAAGTAACCGAACTGGCACCCGGAGTTTTAGTTCGACATATTCCTGCTGGCCCATTTGAAGGTTTGCGCAAAGAGGATTTGCCTGCACAGTTGTGCGCAGTAACTGCAGGTGTACTGCGCGCTGAAGCAGCAAAGAATGAAGGTTTCTACGATTTAGTTCACAGCCACTACTGGTTATCAGGACAAGTGGGATGGATTGCGCAAGAACGTTGGGGTGTTCCGCTGGTACACACCATGCACACTATGGCCCGAGTAAAAAACTTAACTTTGGCGCAGGGCGATTCGCCAGAACCTGCAATTCGCGAAATTGGTGAAGAGCAAGTTGTCACTGCAGCCGATCGTCTAGTTGCAAACACGCATGCCGAAGCCAAAGAGTTAATCGAGCTGTATCACGCCGATCCAAACCGAGTACGAGTCGTGCATCCTGGCGTTGATCTTGATGTATTTGTACCTGGCAATCAATCACTTGCTCGCAAGGATTTAGGTGTTGCTGAAGATGCGATCGTTTTGTTATTTGTAGGACGCATTCAACCATTGAAGGCACCGGACGTTTTGATCGAAGCTGCGGCTGAAATTTTGAAACATAATCCTGAATTACGAAGTCGATTAGTGGTGGCAATTTGTGGTGGGCCTTCAGGAAGCGGACTTGAACGTCCTGATGCTCTAGTTACGCTTGCAGATAAACTTGGAATTTCTGACATAGTTAAGTTTGTACCGCCAACGAGTCGCGCGGAATTGGTTAAGTGGTTTCAAGCAGCCTCGGTTTGTGTAGTTCCTTCATACAGCGAATCGTTTGGTTTGGTTGCGATTGAAGCTCAAGCTTGTGGCACTCCAGTAATTGCAGCTCGAGTCGGTGGCTTACCTACTGCAGTTCGCGATGGAATCAGTGGCGTTTTAGTCGATGGTCACGATGCGGCGACTTGGGCTGATCAAATTCTTACTGTAGTAACCAATGATGCACTTCGTATCAAACTTTCAACTGGTGCGATTGCGCATGCTTCTCACTTTGGCTGGGAAGACACAACCGACAAACTGATCTCAGTTTACAACGAAGCCGTTAAATCCTCACAAGTTCGGGCGCAAGTATGACCCTTTCAATTACTGACGTTACCGAATTTCTTACCTCACAGGAATTGCAGTTTGAGTTGGCTGGCGAGAAAACCGTTGTGGTTTCTCTACCTGGAACTAATAAGCAATTCGTAAATGTGGCAATGACAATTGGTGACAAAGTTTTCAAGATCGAAAGTTTTGTGGCCCGAAATCCTGATGAGAATCATGAAGCGGTTTACCGCTGGATTTTGGAGCAAAACCGAAAACTACTCGTTATCAATTACTGCCTTGATCACCTTGGCGATATCTATCTTTCGGGTGTGCTTCCAATTGCAACCGTTGATATTGCTCAAATCGATCAAATGCTCGGTGTGATGCTTCAAACAAGCGACAATTCTTTCAACATCTTGCTTGAGTTGGGTTTCCGTTCAGCGATTGAAAAAGAGTGGGCTTGGCGAACCAGCAAAGGTATGGACATGGCCAACCTGCAGGCCTTTGCTCACTTCTTTGAGTAATCAGGCAGAATTGAACTATGAGTAACTACTCCTTGATATTGGTTCGGCACGGCGAAAGCCAATGGAATGAAAAGAACCTCTTTACTGGCTGGGTCGATGTCGATCTAAACCAAAAAGGCCTAGGCGAAGCCACCCGCGCTGGTGAGTTACTTAAAGAAGCAGGCATTTTGCCAGACGTGCTTCACACTTCACTTTTGCGTCGAGCTATAAAGACCGCAAACATCGCGCTCGATGTTGCCGACCGCCACTGGATTCCGGTTCACCGCACTTGGCGATTAAACGAACGTCACTATGGAGCTTTGCAAGGTAAAGACAAAGCTCAAACCCTTGCTGAATATGGTGAAGAGCAATTCATGTTGTGGCGTCGATCCTTTGATACGCCGCCTCCACTCATAGATCCAAACAATGAATACGCACAAACTCATGACCCGCGCTACGCGGATTTAGGTAAAGACTTACCGGGAACTGAATGTTTAGCCGACGTAGTTGTTCGCATGTTGCCTTACTGGGAATCAAACATCGTTTCAGACCTTAAAGCCGGAAACACCGTAATGGTTGCGGCACATGGAAACTCATTGCGCGCTTTGGTTAAGCACTTAGATGGCATCAGCGATGACGACATTGCTGGCTTAAACATTCCAACTGGAATTCCGTTGGTCTATGAATTAGATAGCAATTTCAAGCCAGTAGTGCCTGGTGGAAAATACCTAGATCCAGAAGCCGCAGCCACTGCTGCTGCTGCGGTTGCTAATCAAGGTAAGAAGTAAAAACTTCTACTTTGGTGCAACTACATCCCAAGGGATCGTAACTTCACCTAATCGCCAGCGAACTTTGTTATCCAGGATTGGGTAACTCGATCGTAGAGATTCAACAGCTGCAACCCAACGCTGCCTTGAACCAAATGGAATCATCGCTGAATTGCCTAGCCAAGCTCGATCAAACTCTTGCAAGAAGTCATAGATTCTTTCACCTGGCACATTTCTATGAATCAAAGCTTTAGGTAATCGAGGCGCAATTTCTGACGGCATTTCAAGGGATCCAACATGAAGTGAAATCGTAAATGTTTCTGGAATCTTTTCTTGACTGCGTAAGGCAACCCAGGAGCTTCGTCGACCGATTTCATCGCAGGTACCTTCCACTAGAAATCCTTCAGGTGCCAATCGATTTGTCATTAGCTGCCAGGATTTTGAAACTTCACTTTCGTCATATTGGCGTAGAACATTAAACGCCCGGATTGCGATCGGCTTACGAGCATCTGGCAATGGAACTTCAAAGCCACCGTATGCAAAGTTAAGTCCTAGCTCAACAATTTCTAGTGCTTGCGTTACTCGAATTGGATCAATCTCAATGCCAACAACTTCAACATCAGGCCTGACGTGCTTGCGAAACCTATGGAACATTTCTTGGGTCGTAATGGGCGAAGCGCCATAACCTAAATCAACTACGACAGGATCTTCGGAACTTCTAATGATTGGACAAACTGCGTGCAGCATCCATCGGTCAATCCGACGAAGCCGATTTGGATTAGTTGTTCCTCTGGTGATGTCACCGAGAACCGAAGGGGTCACCGACGACCTGTCATGTCGTTGATCTTTACGCGGATGTCAGCAAGGTAAACGCCACAAGCAATTAAGCCGATGATTCCAGTGAAGCCCCAGGCTCCAAAAAGAATGTGGCCCAAAATGCTGCCGACTGTGATCGCCAGCCAGATGTTCTTAGTTTGCCGATTTAGAAATGGGAATGCCTCAGTTGGAGCTTTGATTACATCCGAAAGCGCCCAGGCTTTGATACCAAGTGCGATGTATCCAGAAACTAACCAAATCAAGTCAACTGTTGATTCCACGATTTTCCAATCCTTCGTTTTCTAAATCCTAATCGAACTTTTTGCAAACATGATTCGCCATAGCCAAGGCGCTAGTCCAAGCTGGCGATACCGCGTTTAGCAAATGGGTTGAGTTCTCATCGCCGCGAACCACGAAATCCATTTCAAGTTTCTTGTTCTTGATATCTAGAAGTTGAGCCCGGATTCCAGGTTTGCCACGCTGTTTGAAATCTTTTGGATCCACACTTGGCACCAATGCCTTCGCTTGCGAAACCAGGTGACGCTGCAAATACTTTGGCATCTCAGTTTTAATCAAACCTAAAACATCGTGATGCTTACTAGTAAGAAACTTTGGATAGATGCCAACTATGTTGAGAATTTCCTTAGGGCTCAGTCCCCCGAATCTGGCGTAACTTTCTCGCGAGAAAATTGGAATCGCAGTTGGGCCAATTTTTGCCCGACCATCAATCGTCACAGTTAAGTGCACACCAAGGAATGGGTTGCGAACATCTGGGACTGGGTAAACATGACGCTGAAGTTTACCTGGCTCCCAATTTCCGTACCAATACAAACCCTTGAACGGCAACATCGCGTAATCATCGCAATAACCAAATTGTTTTGCGACCTTGTCAGCATAAAGTCCGGCGCAATTAATGATGTGGCCAACAGAGTAGTTGCCAAGATTAGTGATGATTCGATTTTGCGTGGTGCGCAAAACTTCGTGACCCAGCTTTAGGGTTGTTCCTTCGCGAACAACTTTGTTAGCCAGTCCTTGAGTTACCGCGAGTGGATTTGCTACTGCAGTATGCGGCGACCAAAGAGCTAGCTCTGAAGTCTTGGCTAATGGTTCTAATTCAGCAAGTCGCTCTGGGGTAACGAGTTCAGTGACTACTCCGTTGGCGTTTCCACGGCGATGCAATTCTTGTAACGCAGCAACTTCTGAAGGATTCTGCGCAACTACAACTTTTCCAGTTTCTTTAACTTGGATGTTCTCTTCGCTACAAAAATCCCGAAGCAATTTATTGCCATCTCGAGTTAGCGCAGCCTTTAGCGAATCTGGTGAGTAATAGAAGCCAGCGTGCAGTACGCCACTATTGCGGCCACTTGCGTGCTCGCCAACCGAGTTTTCTTTATCGAAAACCGCAATCGTGGCATTGGGGTGAATCTGGCGAATTCGATTCGCCATGGCTAAGCCAACAATTCCGGCTCCGATTACTCCGAAGTCAAAATTGTTGGCAGCCATCAGCAGTTAATTACTCAGAAACTCCAGCAGTATCAGCCGGCGCGATTTCAATGTCAGAAAGCTCGCCCTTGAATTCGCCTCTGATTGTGAACTTGGCATCTTCGCCTTCGCCCTCAACATCAACAATTACGATTTCGCCTGGCTTGAGGTCACCAAAGAGCATCTTTTCGCTCATTGGATCTTCAATTTCACGCTGAATTGTGCGACGCAATGGGCGCGCGCCCAAGACTGGATCGTAACCACGCTTAGCCAGCAAGGCCTTTGCAGTCGAAGTAAGTTCGATTGCCATGTCCTTGTCCTTCAAGCGGGAATCCAACTTCGCGATCATTAGGTCAACGATCTCAACAATTTCATCTTCACTCAACTGGTGGAAGACAATGATGTCATCGATACGGTTCAAGAACTCTGGACGGAAGTGAGTCTTTAGCTCGTCGTTGACCTTGGCCTTCATGCGTTCGTATGAAGTCGTGGTGTCATTGCCATCAGCGAAGCCAAGGCTTACACCCTTTGCAATGTCTCTAGTTCCAAGGTTTGTCGTCATGATGATGACAGTGTTCTTGAAGTCAACGACGCGACCTTGGGCATCAGTTAGACGGCCATCTTCCAAAATCTGCAACAGTGAGTTGAAGATATCTGGGTGAGCCTTTTCAACTTCGTCGAAGAGCACAACGCTAAATGGCTTGCGGCGAACCTTTTCAGTTAGCTGGCCACCTTCTTCGTAACCAACAAATCCTGGAGGGGAACCGAATAGACGGGAAACTGTGTGCTTCTCAGAGTATTCAGACATGTCCAACTGAATCAATGAGTCTTCATCACCGAATAGGAATTCAGCAAGTGTCTTGGAAAGTTCAGTCTTACCAACACCCGATGGGCCAGCAAAGATGAATGATCCACCCGGACGCTTTGGATCCTTAAGACCTGCGCGAGTACGACGAATTGCCTGAGACAGAGCCTTGATTGCTTGCTCTTGTCCGATAACTCGCTTGTGTAGTTCGCCTTCCATGTGAAGAAGTCGTTGCGACTCTTCTTCGGTTAGCTTGAACACTGGGATACCAGTTGATGCGGCAAGCACTTCTGCGATCAATTCTTCGTCAACAGTTGCGACCACATCCATGTCGCCGTCCTTCCACTCTTTTTCGCGAGTGGCGCGGGCAGCAATCAGATTCTTTTCGTCATCGCGTAGCGAAGCTGCGCGTTCGAAATCCTGGCCATCAATGGCAGATTCTTTTTCCATTCGAGTTGCGGCGATCTTGTCATCAATTTCGCGCAAGTCTGGTGGCGCAGTCATGCGACGAATACGCAGGCGAGCGCCAGCCTCATCGATCAAGTCAATTGCCTTGTCTGGCAGGAATCGATCACTAATGTAGCGATCCGCCATAGTTGCAGCGCCAACCAGCGCAGCATCCGTGATGGTGACTCGGTGATGATTTTCGTAACGATCGCGAAGGCCCTTAAGAATTTCAATGGTCTGAGCGATAGTTGGCTCATTAACCTGAATTGGCTGGAAGCGGCGCTCAAGAGCTGCATCCTTTTCGATGTACTTACGGTACTCATCAAGTGTTGTCGCGCCGATGGTCTGAAGTTCACCACGGGCCAACATTGGCTTCAAGATGCTTGCAGCATCAATTGCACCTTCAGCAGCGCCAGCGCCAACAAGGGTGTGCATTTCATCGATAAAGATGATGATGTCGCCACGAGTTTTGATTTCTTTCAAAACTTTCTTTAGGCGCTCTTCAAAATCTCCACGGTAACGAGAACCTGCAACCAGTGCGCCAAGATCAAGTGAGTAGATCTGCTTATCTTTTAGGGTTTCAGGAACTTCGCCCTTAACAACATTTTGCGCAAGACCTTCAACAACTGCAGTCTTACCAACACCTGGTTCACCAATTAGAACTGGGTTGTTCTTGGTACGACGAGATAGCACCTGCATTACGCGTTCGATTTCTTTTACGCGTCCAATGACTGGATCAAGCTGACCATCGCGCGCAGCCTGAGTTAAGTTGCGACCGAATTGATCAAGTACCAATGAGGTTGAAGGTGTGCCTTCAGCCGGACCGGCACCTTGTTGCTGTGGCTCTTTGCCCTGGTAACCCGAAAGAAGTTGAATAACTTGTTGACGCACGCGATTTAGATCTGCGCCAAGTTTTACTAGAACCTGTGCTGCAACGCCTTCGCCTTCGCGAATCAGACCAAGCAGGATGTGCTCGGTACCGATGTAGTTGTGGCCAAGTTGCAATGCTTCGCGTAGGGAAAGTTCAAGAACTTTCTTTGCGCGTGGCGTAAATGGAATGTGGCCGGATGGTGCTTGCTGACCTTGGCCAATAATTTCTTCAACTTGAGCGCGAACTGCTTCAAGTGAAATGTCCATGCTTTCAAGAGCCTTGGCGGCAACGCCTTCACCTTCGTGAATGAGTCCAAGGAGGATATGTTCGGTTCCGATGTAATTGTGATTCAACATGCGTGCCTCTTCTTGGGCAAGCACCACAACGCGACGAGCACGGTCGGTAAATCTCTCGAACATGTGCAACTCCTCTTAACTTTTCGGCCTTGACTCAATGCTAGAGCCAATGCATGACAGCGCATCTGCGGATTTATAAACCTGCAAAGGCTTGGCAGCAAGGTCTGCCGTATTCAATGGACTTTTTGAATCTAGGTCTATCTGCCAGTAGCGAACAGTCGATATTTACAGGTTTTTAAGCATTCTGGTGTTGCCAAGGGTGTTCGGCTTCACATGCTCTAGATCCAAGAATTCTGCAACGCCCTGATCGCCCGAAAGCAAAAGTTCGGCATATGTAGAGGCATCAACTGGAGATTCTTCGATTGGCGTGAATCCATGGCCAGTGAAAAATTCAGTTTCGAAAGTTAAACAAAACAGTCTGGTTAATCCAAGGTCTGCTGCGCGATGCGTTAACGCATTCAAAATCTGTGAACCGATGCCTTGGCCCTTATAGCTTGGATCGACGGCAACAGTTCGGACTTCTCCTAAGTCATGCCACATCACATGTAATGCGCCACAACCAATAACTTTTCCATCTTGTTCAGCCACATAAAATTCTTGGACATCTTCGTAAAGCGTCACTGTGTTCTTGCGAAGTAGTCGTGGGCCATCTCCGGCATAGTTTTCAACTAAGTCACGGATTGCCAAAACGTCTGCAGTTATTGCTGGACGAACAGTTACAGTCATGTCTATTCAGGCTTTACTAATGGGAACAAAATAGTTTCGCGAATATTCAAACCAGTTAATGTCATTAGCAATCGGTCAATACCCATGCCAACTCCACCAGTCGGTGGCATACCGTACTCAAGTGCACGCAAGAAGTCTTCATCAAGTTGCATAGCTTCGGCATCGCCACCAGCTTTAAGCGATGACTGTTCCATCAAACGTTCGCGTTGAATTACTGGATCAACAAGTTCGGAGTATCCAGTTCCGGCTTCGTAACCGTCGATGTAAAGGTCCCACTTTTCGGCAGTTCCCTTATGAATTCGATGTTCCCGAACCAGCGGTGAAGTATCAACTGGGTAATCCATAACAAACGTTGGGTTCTTTAAATGTTCAACAACGTAATGCTCAAGCAATTCTTCAACCAGTTTTCCGTGAATTGCTTTTGGATCATGTGTAATGCCAGCATCAGCGCAGAGTTTACGAAGTTCTTCGATTGGAGTTTCTGGAGTTATCTCTTTACCAATTGCTTTACTAACCGACGGGAATACCGAGATCTGATCCCATTCACCCGATAGGTCACGAGTGCCGCCATCAACTAATTCATAATTCAAAGTGCCATGTACTGCCAGTGCAGCTTCTTGGATTAGTTCTCTAGTCAAAGTCGCCATGTCGTTGTAGTCCGCATAAGCCTGGTAATACTCCAGCATTGCAAACTCAGGTGAATGAGTTGAGTCAGCGCCTTCATTGCGGAAGTTGCGATTGATTTCAAACACTCGTTCAATACCACCGACTACACAACGCTTTAGGAAAAGCTCTGGCGCAATGCGTAAGAACAATTGCATGTCAAAGGCATTTGATGCGGTTACGAATGGCCGAGCTGCTGCCCCACCGTGCATAGTTTGCAGCATAGGAGTTTCAACTTCGATGTAGTCCCGCTTAGCAAAACTTGCTCGCAAGCTCGACATCGTTGCAGGACGCAGTCGCGCAACAGTACGAGCGGTATCTCGCATAATCAAATCTGCGTAACGCTGACGAACTCGAGTTTCTTCACTCAAAGGTTTGTGAGGATTCGGAAGTGGACGCAAAGCTTTCGCAGCCATATGCCAGCTGTCAGTCATTACGGAAAGTTCGCCGCGCTTGCTGCTGATAACTTCACCAACAACTGCAACTACGTCACCGATATCGACTAAGCCTTTCCAGGCATCAAGTTGTTCTTCACCGATTCGATCAAACGAAAGCATGGCTTGAATAGTTTCGCCAGTTCCAGCCTGTAATTGCGCGAAGCAAAGCTTGCCAGTGTTGCGCATGAACATAACGCGGCCAGCTATACCGACAGTGTCGCCGCTTTCTTGTTCGGCGACTAAGTGTGCGTACTTGTCTCGAACTGCAGGAATTGTCGTAGTTACTGGAACTCGAACTGGGTAAGCCTCTTGACCGTTTGCCAAAATTGCAGCCCGCTTTTCGTGGCGAACCTGCATTTGTTCAGGCAGGTCGTCTACTTCTTCGGTAGCTGGATTCTGATCGATGGTCATTGACCAAGATTATCGGTACTAAGCGTTGCGCTCGAACATCAGACGCAGACCAATCAAAGTTAGATCTGGTTCGTGGTGGGTTATGGTCTCGGACTCTGGGACCACAATGGCCGATAAGCCACCAGTGGCAATAACTGCCTTAACTGGAGTTCCTAACTCATCAACTATTCGATCCACCAGGCCATCAACTTGTCCAGCGAATCCATAGACAGCGCCAGATTGCAAGGCTTCGACAGTGTTTTTGCCAATTACGTTGCGTGGTGCAATTAATTCAACTTTTCGTAGTTGCGCAGCTCGTGAGGCCAATGCATCAATCGAAATCTCAATGCCAGGTGCCAATGCGCCACCTAAGAATTCACCCTTGGCCGAGATGACATCTAGATTCGTAGAAGTTCCAAAATCAACCACGATTGCCGGACCGCCATACAACGTGAAGGCAGCTAACGAATTAACGATTCGATCCGCGCCAACTTCTTTTGGATTGTCGGTTAGCACTGGGACGCCAGTCTTGATTCCGGGCTCAACAATTACTTGTGGGACATCTTGGTAATAGTTGTTCAACATCGTGCGCATTTCACGGAGCACGGCTGGCACAGTTGAACAAAGCGCAATTCCAGTAATGTCTGGAGCGTCGCTAAGTATCGCCTTGAACTTAAGTGCCAATTCATCAGCCGTCTCACGGCTATCAGTCTTGGTTCGCCAAGATGAAACTAATTGGTCACCTGCAAACAACCCAAGAACAGTGTTGGTATTGCCGACATCAATTGCTAACAGCATGCTTTTCCTACTTTGCTATCTCGAGGTTGTCGATAAGTCTTACGTCTTCAATGTTTACGGCCACAAAAACGCGGGCGTTACCAACCGTTGGCAGT
>Ga0315909_10001383_pt1 | contig 32793 bp, 18 predicted proteins | sample LakEriMetagenome_11_FD_203527 | JGI IMG/M metagenome (GOLD analysis project Ga0315909, IMG submission 203527) | Freshwater fungal communities from buoy surface, Lake Erie, Ohio, United States - Buoy 2 MA125 | ecosystem: Environmental > Aquatic > Freshwater > Lake | place: USA: Lake Erie, Ohio... | reverse complement strand
ATACTGCGTCCAAACGGCCAGAACACATCCAGGCCTTCATTTAAACTGCAATGTACCACGTGCTTGGCATCTAGTGTGGCTTCGTTCATGGCATGCATGAATCGACTGTTGCCCACGCCGCCGCCAGCGCCACCGTTGGGCATGGTATAGTTTGATGATCCTGATATGGTACCGGTCACAGGGTTGGTCATGTAGTCTGTGGTGGTCTTGGCTGCCACAGTCATGTTTTGAAAGTTGGGGTTGATGTCACGAATCACATACTGCTCAGGGCGCTTGCCTTCAGATTCGTTCACAATCACACGCATGACCTTGCTCATGTCCACCCACATCATTTCAAAGTTTTCTGGATCACGAACAAAAATTTGATCGCCGTACTTGATGGTGTTGCGGAACAGTTTGAATATGCGCTGGTCCAGTTTGTTTAGCTTTACCCACTGTTGCAGTTGTTTCTTGATAATACCAATTTCATGATCAGTGGGCTTGTCATTGTACTTGACGTCAAATGGTGTGCCGTTGGTTTCGTTCATTTGGGTGGAAAACTCAGCAATGATGTCCAAACAGGCATTGACTTCCGAGTCCATGTCCATGTTCTCATACTGATTGTAACGTTCCACACGATTGGGGTGACCTGAGTAAACTTCAGGTAGTCTGCTGGCATAGTTGCGAAACACAAAGTCTGCTTGTGCCGACGCATTGCTGCCGTCGTTGCGAGGATAGTTTGGTAAGCCAAATTGATTCTTGCCCGAGATTGGGCTCATCACACCTGAATTATCTGCGACTTTGAAGTATTTGCGCCACGAACCTTGTTGTTTATCTGCCATAGTAGTTTATTTACCGTGATTACGACTGCGCACGTAGCATCTTGTTCTGTACGTCAACAGAGTTCTTTTGAGCAGCAACCATTTCTTCCATCATAGCAACCATTCTGAAATTGCCTTCGGCCATGGCTTCAAACATTTTCACAAAGTCTCCGCTGTTGTTTTGCATTGGTATTACTGCTTCTTTGCCGTGCAAGGTTGCTTGATATCCAGATTCTGGCCCATCTGCTATCATGCCTGTTTCGCCAGACAGTTGAAAGTGTACTGGGTCTTTGGGAACCAGTTGGTGTAATCCTTGCCCATTCAACGCCTTGAGTGCTGCAGGATCATTGTAATTTTGAATATCTACTGCTAGTCCTTTTTCGTGTGAACTGGTACCCGGGCGACCAACTGGCATACCAGTAGGCCCAATGCCTGGACGTCCGGCATCAACTGTTTCTTGATATAGTCGGACCTGGTCTTCTGGATCACGCTTGGCGCTGTTGATTTTGAGTTTATTACCAGTTAGTGAATTGTACTCACTGGCTGCATTTAGCACAGCCGTTTCTAATCTGTCATCAAGTCCTTCAAAATTACTTGCTGATCCACTTGCACCACCAAACTGCAAAAGGTCAGTTGAAGAGGCTTTGAGTCCTTGTCCGCCACCCATAGCGGACAAATTAGACATGCCACCACCGCCACCCATGCCGCCAGCACTTGGCATAGATATTCCACCACCGCCCATTGACCTCATCATGGTAGCGTTTTTACGCAAGGCTGCACCGGCTTCTTTGCCTCCAACTTTTTCCACGGCTTCAACCATTTTCTCAAGTATATCGTTTTGCTCTTCGAGCATTTCGATCTCGTCACCCATTAACTGTGTTTTTAAAGTTCTTAATCTGTCAGACAGGCGACTAAAATTTTGTGTTTTCTTTAGATCTTGATCTGTGAGCTTTTCTAATGCTTGTGTATCTTTCAACATCTCATTGTAGAGATTGTTAATCTTGTCCAGTTGCTCACCACCAGCACCTGCCATGCCTCCAGTGTTAAGTGTTCCCATTAACTGGCTTTCAGGAATTACTAGCTCATTACCGTGAAGCATTGCCAGATACCCTGATTGAGGTCCTGTTAAGAAACCTCCTTCAGAAGCCATGGGTATGTTACTCATATCAACTGCTTCTACAGATCCTTGTGCATCCTTCATCCTGCGAATATCTTCAGCACCAGCTTCTTCGTAACGACCATCTTTTGACAATCCTTCTTTTTCAGCTTCCATTCGCTTTCGAGCAAGAAATGTTTTTCCTCCTGTACTGAATATTCCAACCAGACCTTCTACTGCTTTAGCGGCGTTGGTTTCGGCTTTCTCAAGCCCTGACATTTTTTCATAATTTTTAGCTGATTGAGCTGCTTCTTGATCTGACAGTTTTTCACCGCTGGCCATATTCTCTAGCCCTTTGGCAGCAGCTCCAGTTGCTTTGGCCAACAAAATCATTTTATCTTGCGCTGGTCCAATGCCTGCAAAAATAAAATTAGTCATTGCCTTGTTGGCTTCTATTTGAGTCAACACCACTTCTGTTTGTTTCTTTACCAGCGGATCTGCTCCTTCTATCTGAGCTTTTTGATCTTTGTTGATTTCTGCAAGAGTTTTAGTAAAGCCGTTTTCTGCTAGTAATCTTAAATTTTGTTGTTCTGCAAAGTTTCCGTATCCACTACTCTCATAAGCATTGAGTTGACCTAACTGTGTACCAACTGTATCAGCCGTTTTCCCCATGGCCTTGGCCACACGGTCAGCACCTTCGGCTGCGGTAATTTGTTTGTTTTGAACTAGTTCAACAACTCTGGCCAGTTCGCCCTGAGATGCCAGGTTAGCTTCTTGTGCTTCTTTGCTTGCTAGATTGCCGGTGATAGCCGCGTTAAATGCTGTTTGCATTTTAGGTCCAGCACCACCAAGCATGTTTCCTAATTGTTTTAACGCATCGGCACCTTCTTTGTTGCCGGCCATTTCCATTGCTCGCAGTTTGGCTGCAGACTGTTCTTGTTGCAACATGCGATCACGTTGCGCTTGCATATCTGCACGACTTTGACCAGTTAATTTGGCCAAGCCGTCCATTTCTTTCAAATAATCCTGTGCTCCTTTAGCCAACTGAGCAGTGGTCATGGTTTGGGCTCTACCAGTTCGTGCTTGAGTTCGCAGATACTCAGCAGTGCCTTCGTTGATATCCTTTATGTCCATGCCAAGGTTCATTAGGCCTGCACGGGCAGGTGTCATTGCCTCGCCTATTGCAGCAAACTGTTTTCGTCCTTGTGATACAGATCCAGCAAACAACGCAAAGTCTTTGGAGTTTGAAGCAACCAAACTAACCAGTTGGTCTAATTCGCCCATGGCCAAGCCGAGCTTTTGGGCATCGTTCTTCAGGCCAGTCATGCCGTCGGCAGCTGCTCCTCCAGATTTGGCTAGACCTTGATATCCTTTGTGAAGCTGATCTGCCATTTCATTGGCGGCTTGTGTGTACTTGATAAACGCAGTGGTTGCCATAGTAATGCCGGCAACCAAACCTTTGATCAAGATACCGCCAGGAATCATCAATGACAGGGCCATACCAGCGGCAGTGGCTGCATTACTGAGTTCATCTAGACTTGAATTAAATGCAGACGCACCTTTTTTGCCGTCCAGCATGGCTTTGCCGGCTGCCATACCAGCAGATGCCAATGCACCTATTGCTTCTGCACCTTTTTTGGTACCAGCAGTGAAGTTTTCAACCCCGTGCTTGGCCTTCATTTCCGCATCAGTTCTTGCGTCTAGAGTTTGTTGAGAAACTCTGCCGTTGTTAGCTAGCTCTTCGTTGACTCTTCGCAACGTTGCGGCTAGGTCTATTGCGGCTTGATTCGCTTCTGCATTTCCATCTGCCATGTTTTACCACCCATAAGTATTGCTATATTTATAGGTGATTTATGTCCCAAACTACGAACCCACTAAAACAATTTTTTAGACAACCAGCAATTTACTTGCGTTTGCCATCCAATGGCAAGTACTGGCCCGATCGTGCAATTGAATTTCCAGAAAATCACGAGCTGCCGGTTTATCCCATGACTGCCATAGACGAGATTACATACCGCACTCCAGATGCGTTGTTTAACGGACAAGCTGTGGTCAATGTCATACAAAGCTGTGTTCCTGCGGTTAAAAACGCTTGGGCCGTGCCAGGCATAGATTTAAATGCAATCTTGGTTGGCATAAGAATTGCCAGCTACGGACATGACATGGAAATCAATTCCAAATGCCCAAGCTGTACAGCAGAATCAGAGTTCAATGTAGACCTGCGCATGATCTTGGATCAAATAAAACAGCCCGATTACGATACCCAAATCAAACAAGGCGATCTAGAAATTACCATTTGCCCCATCAGCTACAAACATCAAAATGATATCAATCTACGACAATATGATCAACAACGTATGATTCAACAGATACAACTAGATGAGTCGTTGACTGATGAGCAAAAAGTTGAGGCCTTGAACAAAACATTGCATCAAATCACCGAGCTCACTATTGAAACATTAAAATACAGCATCAGCAGTATTCGTGCTCGAGGCACGTTGGTTACAGAATCAGAATTCATTGCTGAGTTTTTGACCAATTGCGACCGTAAAATTTATCAAGAAATTCGAGATCGTATTATCACCCTACGTGCCGACACTGAACTCAAACCGTTTGACATTGAATGTCCAGAATGTGGGCACAAGCATCAACAAACTCTTACCCTGGACCAAGCAGCTTTTTTCGGGGTCGCCTCCTGACATTGACTCCTGAAGACATATCTACCATGGTAGATAACATGGACAAGGAGGCTGATACTATTCGTCGTCAAAGTTTAAAAATGTCGTGGTACATGCGCGGAGGCGCCACATACGAAGATGTGTTACAAATGAGTACATCTGAGCGTAAAATGCTAAGTGAACTGATCAAAGAAAATCTTGACACAACCAAGTCAAGCAAACTGCCTTTCTTCTAATGGAACTTGAACAAGTCAAACATGATATAGAGTCCTGGATTGAGAACTTTGTAGAAGTTCCGCATCCGGCCTTGGGCGGATTTCCTCCTTGTCCATTTGCACGTCAGGCCAGACTGAAACGCACGTTTGAAGTATACCTAGGAACAGATCCTTACTATGATCTCAAAAATCGAGCACGGTGGGGTATGAGTGGCAAGGAAGTTATTATCTATGCATATGATCCTTCAGAATGGAGTCACGAACTGTTTTCGGCCAGCATTGAATCTGCCAATACTGAACACCTGTTACGAGCCGACATCCTAGCCCTAGAGGATCATCCTCACGACATTGAAAACGTCAACGGTGTTATCATGAATCAAGGCAAGTATGCCCTGGCACTTGTACAATGTCTAAGTGATCTAAACACCAAAGCAAAACTCATGGCCAACAAAGGTTTTTATCACGACTGGCCAGAAGAGTACTTGCAGGGCTTGTTTCAGCACAGACAGGATCCTAGGCAATGAGTTTGATTTTTGCAAAAATTGATCTTGATCAAGTTACGTATCAAGCCAACATCGATTGTGAGTTGCTGGATCCAGTGCCCATAAACGATATTCAAAGAATTTATAGAGCCTATTGTGCGCACAAGCACTTTCACAGTGTCATGCCCATGGTACCAGGAAGATTTTTGGTACCGGGCACAGAAGTCTGGGGCTACAGAGACAACAATCAATTGGTGGCCTGGAGCATGTATCGCATCTGGGACCAACACAGTGTGGTGTGTGATCATCATGCTTGGGATTACCGAAATCCTCGATTGAGACTGGGCATACTTAGTTTTCAAAACGAGTGTGCTATCTATCGAGACCGCGGATTCAAAACAATGTATTTTGAAAGTGTAGAACCTTACATGTTTGATATACAAGGTTTCAAATTATTAGGACCACTGGAGTAACTTATGGATTTATACACAATTTGGGCAGACAAAGAAGGCGACATCACAGACCTAGAATGGGTCAACGGCATGAAAAGTTTCTTTGATCACTTGATCTCTGAAGGCAAGATGGAGTCGTACAGAATCACCAGATGCAAGATGGGATTCCGTTCAATTGCAGACATGCCCGAATGGATGATCATCATGGAGTTTAACGACATGGGGCAAATGGACAGTGCTTTCAAAAGAGTAGCACCACTAGAAGGTGAACTTGAGGTCAAACACAAAAGTTTCAATCAATTCGTCTCAGGCAACATACAACATGCCTTGTTTAGAGATTGGCCAGATACTAATCTCTAACACTCAAGATGTGCTACGCACATCTATTAACTTCGCTTGCGCTCGTTAATGTTATTTTATTTAAACGCGAAGCGTTAAGTATTCATGTAGATTAATCTGGTCAGACGGAACCGTTTGCATGGTTCCGCTTGCGTCTTCATGTGAGTATCACCGGCCAAGACTTTGGAAGTAGGTATTTTATACACCGTATGCTATTGGGCTCTGACCTTTCCCAACCTACGTCGACATTGCAATTGCTTGCTACCTTAAACCTCGTTCCTAGTGTTTAAGTTTTTATAGCCGGTGTTCTCGTATGCTAACATTCATACTATATCAATGCGTTGGCCCTATTGTTCTAGCCTCAGACTCACTTCCAATTTTTCAGGATACTGGGATTTACCCAGGGGAGTGCATCAATATGTCACGTGTCCGGTTTATTCCCCGGTTTTTCCACAGCGGTATTACAAACTGGCCCGCCAACCTTAAGTGTTAGATTAAAAAAATGCCTGTTAAATTTTGTTTAGTATATGTGAGCCATGCACCCTAACCTGGATGTGCCCGTTGTAATAATCTCGTGATTCTAATACTCGTCTTGCGAATTGTTCTCTTGCCTCAATGTAACTACATTCTGATTTGGAGTTGCAATAATAAAGTATTTCTCTGGTGAAGTTTTCGGTGCCTAGGGTGATTACGTCTGCGGTTAATTCTGGGCTTGACCCGTAGTACTCTCTCCAATCACTATCAATCTTGGAGCGTATCTTCTTCCGCTTCTTTGTGCCGTTTTTTTGCTTTACAGTCTTGTATGTTGTTTTGCTAAATTTTGCTAATTTTTTGCCTATGTACTTGCGTCCAGTGAGATTATTTGTAATTAAGTAAACAAATCCAACACATTCTTCAGGCAACGTCTCAATTGGGGTATCTTGATATAGCCATGTCATGTGTTTTTGGTAGATTTATTCTTGCTGCATAGTTATCTCTTTTGTTGTCTTGTTGTGATTTTTTAAGTTAATTCTGTTTCTCGTTGCCATTGATCGGTAAATCTAGTAGATCCTGTTGTGATTCCGCAGGTGTCCAAGCACACAATATTGGGCTGTACACTGTTCCATGATGTTTGAACAGACTCAAAATCACTAACAAAATCTTGTTGCCTTGAGCCTAGCCAACAACACGGACTTTCGCGCCCTTGGGCATCAATATAAGTGCTTTGCTCTTTCAACGCATGACAGTTGACTTGAGCTGATTGAAGTTGTGGTGGGTTCCAACCTGTGGGAAATTTAAGTTTGTCAGTAAAACCACGTTTACTAACTTTGGCACGAAACCATTTAAATCCCATGTCTCGAGCCAGTTGTTCACAAGCATCAACTTCGTGTTGATTGTGTTGGTATACCAACATGTCCCAATGTGCTGACCCTCCAGCTTCTATAAACGACCGGGCGTTACTCATTACCTTGTGCCATACAACATTTTGTCGATAGGTGGCATTGGTTGACTCTAAACCGTCAATACTGAACACCACATAGTCTTGTGGCTGATTCATTATCTTGGCCAACTCATACCACCAGAATGTGGTTTGCAAGCCACCATTGGTGTTCATGCCCAGCACAACATCGGGATTGATACGTCTAAATTCTTGATAGATGTCTAATGTATGTTTGCCAGCGGCTGGATCTCCGTAATTACCACACATGAACATTTTGTCTAGTTGTTGAATTTTTTCTTGATCAAACACTCGGAGAATCTGATTCATAGTGAGATGATGCTGACGGTCTTTCTTGAAGTTTGGGTCAGTTTCTCTAGCACACAATGCACATGCCGCTTGACATACGTCTGTGGACTCTAAGTGTAAAACTTTTATGTCACGCAAGATCAACATCCGTATTGTAACTGGTAAAGCCGTTCTCTTTGACGACTTTGAGAATGTTCTCCACACGCCCTGCAAGTTCATCTCTGTGTGAAACAAGCCAGATTGACTTGTGACGTTCTCTACTCATCTTCTTGAGCAAGGCTAGAGCGTTCTCTACACCTTGTGTGTCCAGGCCGTTGTCAATCAATTCGTCAATGAACAGCAAGTTGATGGGCGAGTATAAACTTTCCCATACGTCACGGAACGCCCAGGACATGGACAGGATCAATCGGTTACGCTCACCGCGTGATAAGTTATCAAAGTCCAGTTCACGACCCAGTTCCTCAATGCTCACGGTCAGGTCGTTTTGGAACTTCACAGTATGTGGCAGGCCAATGCGATCCAAGTAATGTGTGAGACGAGCATTCAGGTAACTCAAGTTTTGATCAATGATCTTCTTGCGTACAAAACTGTCTTTGCTGGTCAACAGTTTGAGCAAGAAGTCTTGATGATCCTGCAAACGAGTGAGCTCGTTCAATGTGTCATAGGACACAACCTGTAACGCTTGTCCTTGCATGTCTGTGATTTGTTCTTCGTAGGGATCCACATCTGCTTGACGTGCAGTTAGATCTTTGCGTAAGGTTTCCACAGTATTGCGATGATTCAGTGCTTGTTCTAGCGAATCATAAAACACAGTGGGCGCAGTACCCAACACACCAATCTGAGCGACGGTATCTTCATGCCCTTGACGTTGGGTATCATTGGCCAGGAGTTGTAGTGCTGTTTCTTGAACCAGAGCCTGCTTGTCTTGTTTCAATTCATCCTGTTTGTCATCGTGTAAGTCTTGACCACATGAGTGACACCGATGAGCATCCAGCGCCGCAATCTCAGTCTTAAGTTTTTCTAACAGTCGTTTTAGTTTAGCATCCTCTGAGTCAATTTGACGAATATAACGTGTAACATCGTCCAGGGCTTTTTTCTTCACATGAAATGCTTCTAGATCTCTATGTGCTTGAACTTCAGCATCAATGTTGATGTGTTCAAGATCTGCAATGGCCTGCGCTAGTCGGCCCACATCTTCGTCACGCTTGGCTGTCCAAAGCCGCTGACGTTTGCGCAGACTTTCAATCTGTTCTTCGATCCGTTTGTTGGCTTCCTGCACAGCACGTATGCGGAATTCCTCTGCTTGAATAGCGTCTTTGGTTTGTCGGTTAAGTTCTTTGATTGCATCGGCACGTTCACTCAGCAAGGTAATACCCAACAACTGCTCAATAATAGTGCGTTGGTCGTTGGCTTTCAAACTCAAGAACGGTTCTGTATAAGTGTTCAATGCTAACACATGTCGGAACATGTCGTGACTCATGTTCATCACACGCTCAATGGCATCTTGTGTTTCGCGGCTGTCGCCCTGTGCTTCGTCTTCGGCGGCCTTGTGTTCGTTGTTGATGTAGAAACGCAACACGTTGGGTTTACGACCGCGTTCAATTCTGTATTCTTGTGCGTTGACCGAGAAGTCCAAACTGACCAACATGTTCTTGCCGTTGGTCTTGTTTACTAGATTGTCTTTGCGGATGTTACTCAGTGCTTGTCCATACAAGGCATAACTCAAGGCATTGATGATTGTTGTCTTACCTGTGCCATTGCGCGAACCATCACCACCTAGATCTAGGTTCTCGCCTAGTACTAGTGTAAGGTCGTTGCGGTCAAAGTCAATGCCTTGGGTAGCTGCACCCACACTCATAAAGTTTTTAACAGTTAAGTTTTTAATTTGGATCATAGAGTTTGATAAATCTTCAACAGTAATTTGTTGTCGTAGAATTCTGATTCAATGTTAGTGATCTGATCTGTGACAATTTGATCCACACTTTCAAACTTGACTTCACCAGGAGCCATGTCAGTGTCTACCGAGGAGTTCTTGTTGGGTATCAAAGCCATCTCTCTCAGCCCGTATTCTCGGATATACTTTTCTTTGATAAAGTTTGCTTCCTCGTAACTAATCTCAATGTCCAACTGCACCCGAACATGCATGCCGGTTGCTAATAATTTGGGTGCGTTGTCAATGATACTGGCCAGGCCCAGCACACGGTAACGTGGTTGATCTGGCCAGGCATGAAATTCAGGTTCCTGCCCCCATTCCAGGATCATCATGCCACGGTCGTCATCACCGGCGTCAGCATAGTTGTGTGGGAAGCAATTGCCAATGTAGGTGATGTTCTTTTTGGTTTGGCGTTTGTGAAAGTGTCCAGTGAACACATGTTCAAAGTTCGTGAAGTCTTCTCTGCGAACTTCGCCGTGATCCGGCATCTCCACCATGGCGTTCATTAGGTAACCGGGCAGTTCAAAATGCCCAAACATGTATCGGCCTTTTAGTTTGGGTATGCGTCGATGATCATCGCCCACAAGCCAAGGTGCAATAACCACATCACCACTACAAAACCAATCGTTGCAAATTTCCACATTAGGGAGGTGCCGAGCCCATTCAACACTTTGTATATCTCGCTTATCGCGATAGTATAAATCGTGATTGCCAGGAATGAAATACACACGTTGAAAATTAGCATTCATGTGCTCCAGCGCCCTGAGGCTGTAGTTTAAGGTAACAATGTTTAGACTGGCACGGTTGTTGTGCCAATCGCCCAGGAACATGCAGGTCTCACAGCCTTCGGCCTTTGCTTTGGCAGTTGCCCACTTGACAAAGTTCATGCAGTCCTCATTGTGTTGAGTGCTGTTGCTTTTCAAGCCAAAGTGAATGTCTGTAAAGACCGCGGCTTTACGAAATAGGTTAGTCATAAATGATATTATAGCATGTATCCCATTGCTTCTGCAATCTCTTTGTGAGTCAAATTGAAAGTTTGTGAGCGAATTGAATCTAATTTTTTCATCTCTGCACAAAATTTTTGGCCATTAGACGTGGCAGATTGTTGTACTTGTTGTATTACCGTTGCTAACATTGTTTGATCTTGTTGTGGTAACTCCGCTGATAGCAATTTATCTAAAACTATAATTTTGGCATTGCTTGTTAGGCTGTTGAGGCTAAGCCAAGATGGAGTAGATAGGAAATTGTAGTAGTAGTGACTAACACCTTTACTAGTAAGCCATGCAATTAGTTCGGGCAAATAATATACATTCTGTATATTCACAGTTATACTGACCCCTATTTTCATTGAAGTACATGAATTTTTGCGATTGATTAATTTTTCTAAATTATTTTCTACAATGTTCCATGGCACGCCAGATCTTTCAAGCTCAAATCTTTTGCCTAAGTTATCAATGCTTACTGTTATAGTTAGCCGTTTAAATTTATCAGCATGGTCAAAAATTTCTGGATATTGCGTTCCATTGGTAACAAATTCGAATATGCAGTCCTTGCTAATCCCAGAATCTATTAGGTGTTGCATAAACTTGATATTCTCCAAAACCAACAACGGCTCGCCGCCTAGAAATTCAAAATTTTTAATCGGTGGGACTATCTGTTTTAGATTACTATAAAATATACTGCTGTAGTCAGACCAAGTGTTGGCAAAAAATTTATACACTGGATCTTGTTTTTTGTTTTTATACAAGCTAAATTTTATTTTTTCTGCGGCAATACTAGAACTATAAGTTTCGCTACATATTCTGCATTTGAGATTACATAGATTACCAAGATGCCCGCCAATCCATCCCAGTGAGTCAATTGAATCAGATTCCCAATCAATGTTACCGTAGATATTTTCTAACTTGAATGGAGTTAATGATTTTTTACTAGTCCCCCCAGTAGATTCTATTTTTAAACAATTATTACATCCAGGTGGAGTTGCTCCTTGTCTAAATTGATGCCTTACCTGTTTAATGTGTTCACTATCTAGGATGCCTAAAATGTCAGTAGTTTTTATATTATATGGGGTACCTTGAGGATCCTTGATTAAATCACGATATTCACAACATAATCTTGTGGTGCCATCTGGGTTGACATGCAGTCCTGTCCAAGCATGAGCACACATTTTTTTATCAGTATTGAACAGTGGTTTTATTTCTGTAATATTTTTTTGAAGATGAGATTTTTCAGATGATAGGATTACAGAAATAGGCTCAGGCAACGATTTAAAATACGAGACAGTTGATTCCTGATTAGTGACTACTAATATAAAATATGGAGAAATATCAATGTAATGCAATGTTGCAACAATGTGATCTAATGTTGTTTTCTGTATAGGAGCAAAGTTAAAAAAAACAAAACGCTGTTGAGCATGATACGCCGGTTGGTATAACGGTATTAATTTTTTATATAAAAAAGAACTTGGAGAATTTTCTATTTCTTCAATAAAAATAATACACTCGACTTGATACTGGTTGGATAATTTATTTCTGATTGATTGCAACGAATCATCTTCGACAAATAGATTAGTCATCTTAGTTTTGTATTACTCATCAAGACTACTTACGACCGGTCCGGACATGGCAGCCATGCTGTGTTTGCCCGAGTTCTGACGAGTCCATGAAGGATTGAGTCCGTTCATCTCCAAAATGTCATCACGAATGTTTTGATTTTTCTTTTCAATATTCAAGATACGAGTGAAACTATTAGTGATAGCGGCAGTATAATACGCAAAAGGGTTCTGCGATTTTGACTCGTCAAACTGCAATCCAATTTGACTGAGTTGTAGCAGGGCTTGTCCCCGCATTTCTTCGTTGTAGGTGTATCCACGCCAGTTACTCCTTGTAGCATATCTTTCGCATAATTTCATAAACATCAAGGCCAGTTTCTTGGTCATGTCGCCGTGATCTTTGGAAAACTCTCCTGTGGCCAAGTCGCCTTTCCAATGGCTACGGCCAACAATAAACGGTTTCTTGTCTTCGTCTAGTCTATAGTGTTCAAACGGTGGAAAGTTCACACGCACGTGATTCATGTCCAGCACAGGAATGTCTACGATATCTGCCAACAAATCTTCTTCCACTACATCATCTAGATCTAAAATTTCTTCTAGCTTTCGCTTCTTTGCTTCAGCTTTGGTTATTTTTTTGGGTGCTTTGGGTATGTGATCCCAACAAGTGATCCGGAACACAATTTCTGTATTTGGGATTTTTTTAGGGTCTACAATGATACCTTCGCGCTTGAGTCGATCCGCTCGGTTGCGTCTCGCTTCTGCAATAGTACGCTGATTGATCTTGTCTATGGACGGTAAAATAATATCAAATTGATGATCCATTGCTCTGTCTTGGAACCAGCAGTAGTTGTTTTTACTGAGGTGAATTTCTTTTAAAATATCTCTGTTGTTGAGATAATTGACACGAGGTGCCGCTTTGGGTAATAAAGTCATGTGTGACCGGTCTCCTAATATGTACTTATTGTAGCACATTTACAACAGTTGTCAACCTGTTTCTTAAAAGACGCCGTTTTAGAAATGGGTAAATAACACATAGGAACACTAACATGGCAGGATACGATCCCAAAAAAGCCGCAGAATACAACCGACTGATACAGCAAGGTGTTACACCCGAGGCCGCTATTGCACAGGCTGGGATCACCTACGAAGAACAAGGCAACTACGAAATTAACTCTATTGGCACAGAAGAAACCAATCGAGACTACGGTAGGATGAGCGACATTGCTCTGCCCCAGAATAACACGTCTGGAGTTAACCCAGCCAGCGACCCTAGTCAGTTTCCTGCATATGACGATGATGGCAACCTACAACCGGGTTTTGCTATCAATGACGAAAATGGGGGGACTTATTATCGTGGGTTCCCATCTCAAGATGTTGGCACTGCATTGCCAGTTAGTAATCCGTACTATGGATTAACTCCTACACAATTGCAAGACCTAGGCGGAGCTGATCCCACAGATCCTTATATTCGTGCTAGACTGGGTATTCCGCAACTGCCAGGATCTACACTGTTTGCTACAGGCGGATTTGGCACAATCAAAACAGGCGTGCCCGCAATTGATTCTGCACTGGGTATTATTGGCAAAATTCCCACACTGTTTTCTAATTTTACCAACACCGTAGGTGGACTATTTGGACCCAAGCCCACAGCAACCGCGGCGGCCTCAACCACAGGCATGAGTGTTGCTGGACTAACAACGCCAACACCAGCGCCCCCCACAACAGATACCTCAGTCAATCCTGCCAGCGACCCAAGTCAGTTTCCGGCATATGACGACGATGGTAACCTACAACCAGGTTTTGCTATCAATGACGAAAATGGAGGTACTTACTATCGTGGCTTTCCGTCACAGGACGTGACCAATCAGCCAGTCAATCCTGCCAGCGACCCCAGTCAGTTTCCGGCATATGATGACGATGGTAACCTACAACCAGGTTTTGCTATCAATGACGAAAATGGGGGTACTTACTATCGTGGGTTCCCATCTCAAGATGTAATTAATCAGCCAGTCAACCCTGCCAGTGACCCCAGTCAGTTTCCGGCATATGACGACGATGGTAACCTACAACCAGGTTTTGCTATCAATGACGAAGATGGGGGGACTTATTATCGTGGCTTTGAACGCACTTTTAATAACCCACTCAATCCAAACGAAGACCCATTTGAACAATCGCGGTACGAAGCTGAACTAGCTTTCAACGCACAGGAGCCTAATGAGTTTGCCGCGCTGACTGTCAATGACCCTTATTACGGACTAACCTCCCAGCAGTTGCAGGATTTAGGTGGTGCTGATCCAACAGATCCCTATATCCGTGCAAGACTTGGAATACCACAACTGCCTGACTCAACTCTTGCTGCAACACCAGGCTTTGGTACCATTAAAACTGGTGTTCCAATAATTGATAATGCTTTAAACTTCATTGGCGGATTGTTTGGTAGCAGTCCGGCAACTCCGCCTACACCTGCGGCACCCCCAGTGTCGCCAACGTTGGACCCAAGTCAATTTCCAGCATATGACGATGACGGCAATCTACAACCGGGTTTTGCAATCAATGACGAAGATGGACGACCCTACTATCGTGGCGAAGGTCCACCTACTCAACAATCATCTGTCACCCCTGCCAGTGATCCCAGTCAGTTCCCTGCATATGACGACGACGGCAATCTACAACCAGGTTTTGCTATCAATGACGAAAATGGTGGGACTTATTATCGTGGGTTTCCTCAACCCACTAGTAATGATGCAGTGGCTATTGATGCAAATTCAGGGTATGGATCAGAAGTTGGATCAGCACCGCTAGACGTTGCAGAAGTTGCTGGCCTTTCTAGAGATGCCACAACAGTTCGTGCAACCAATCCTGACCTTTCGCCCGAGGCTCAAGCAAACCTTGATGGTATCAATGCAGCCAACGCAGAAATTGTCAAAGCACAAGGCAACATCCAAAGTAACAATCTAAACATTCTTAGAGCCGAAGAGGGCATAGCAGATGCAAGAGAGAATCAACGTCAAGCTGAAGCAATAATTGAGCAAAACAATGCTGAACTTGCTGATCCGTTTATCACCGATGAGCGTCGAGCAGAACTACTAGAAAACAACGCCTTACAAGAAGCATCCATCGCTGAACAGTCACGTTACATAATAGACCAAACTGACTATATTGTAGAAAATGAGGCCAACAACGCACAGCAACAGGACAATATTCTAACAAATCAAGTCATTGCCGAAGAAAATGCTGCGGGCTTTAGAGCCAACGATGGTGGGGAATTGTTGACTGTTGAACCTAATCTAGATCCTGAATTAGAACAAGCTGATGAAGAAGTCACTGTTGACACTACAGACCCCACAGAAGTTGCAGCTCTAGTCGATCCAGGACTTGAAACGCCAGTTGACCAAGAGGTATTAACTACTGACAACGCAACTGAAGTTGATGCCGAACAGGATCCGTTTGAACAACAACGACTAGAAGCAGAACAAGAACTTAATCGTCAGGAGTTGGCCCGGGAAGCCACAGATGTTGAACCAGAACAAGATCCGTTTGAAGCGGCAAGACTTGAAGCAGAACAAAATCTAGAAAATGCACAACCAGATGAATTTGCACCAGAAGAAGTTGATGCCGAACAGGATCCGTTTGAACAACAACGACTAGAAGCAGAACAAGAACTTAATCGTCAGGAGTTGGCCCGAGAAGCCACAGATGTTGAACCTGGATTATTTACTGGGCAAACTGATGAATTTGGTGGTGTAGATGAAGCAGTGGCTATTGAACAAGCAGATGTTGACAGTCGCAATGACCCGCAACTGTTGTCTGAAGAAGAGATACAGGCTGAACTAGATAATCAAATTCCTACTGAACAAGCCGAAGATGTTGACACCAACGAGGACGATGGACTCAAAACCCCAGACGGTCAAGAAGAAGGCGGCGAAGCGGCCGACACTGGTCTTCGCGAGCCCACGGACGCAGATGCAGAGCAAGCCAATCAAGAAAGTGCTGTTAGAGATCGAGCCAAGCAACAGGCCACATTCCAGGCACGGTACAAACAACCAGGCAATACCGACTGGCGAGTACGCCTGAGTCTTGGTCCCAATGCAACATACTTGTACAATGCAGGCGCTCCGGGTATTCTTGCACCCCTGGCCGCAACAGACGGAGTAATATTCCCGTACACTCCCAGTATCACCACAACATATACAGCCAACTACGAACAGTATGATCTAGTACACTCAAACTATCGTGGCATATATTACAAAAATTCTCGAGTGGGCGACATTCAGATTCGTGGTACATTTACTGCTCAAGATACCAAGGAGGCCGACTACCTGCTGGCTGTGATACATTTTTTCCGTTCAGCAACCAAAATGTTCTATGGCCAAGATGCCGAGCGCGGTACACCGCCTCCTGTGTGTTTGTTGAATGGCCTGGGCCAGTATCAATTCTCAGATCATCCAGTGGTGATATCGTCATTTAATTACACCCTGCCCAATGATGTTGACTACATACGAGCAGGCAGTCCCAACAATTACGGCATCAACTTGCTGAATCGGCGTGCAGCAGTGGCCAGTAACCCAGGCGGAACTAGTCTAGCAGGATTGAATAGATTGACCAATGCCTTGCTGAAAAAAGGTGCTCCTGGTCAAGGTGTGCCTGACCCCAGTGCAATTCAACAAAACGTCAGCAACACTGCTGGAGCAAGTTATGTGCCAACCAAGATAGAAATTGATATTACTTTGATACCTGTACAAACACGCAGTCAAGTCAGCAAACAGTTCAGTCTCAAAGGCTTTGCTAACGGACAATTACTCAAAGGAGGCTTCTGGTAATGGCCACATACGATTCAACCAGTCCATATTATGAAACAGGATACTCACAATTTTATCTTGACGTCATGGTCAACAGACCCATACCTAAAGAAGATGACGATCAAACTTTTGTGATCAATGCCACCTATCAGTATCGACCAGACATGCTGGCCCTTGACCTGTATGACAATGCCACTTTGTGGTGGGTGTTCTATCAGCGCAACCCTAACACCTTGCAAGCACCGCCCTTGGATTTCAAAGTTGGAACACAAATCTTTTTACCAAAAATTACCACGCTGAAATCAGTCTTGGGATTTTAACCTATGGCAACTATTGCAGAGATACAAGCAGAGATTGAACAGATTGGTCGCGACCTTCGTAGTGTTGGCGACCAGGTTCGTGCCACACGTGGAGAAGATGAAGAGCTACTGACAAAACGACAACAACTTCGTCGACGACTAAGCGAACTCAATCGAGAACTGGCTGTGGCCAGTAATCAAAGTCCTGCTACTGGCGAGTTTGAAGGTCAAGATGCAAATACTGGATTGTATCGTTATAAAAATCCTGTAACAGGCAATTCATTCTTGAGTGGGACCGCCCCAACAGCGGCACAGCAGGCTGCATCAGGTGTCAAACTGGATCCTCCAGTAACTCAGTCTGAACCACCTACCACAGCCAGTCAAACAGTGTCAGACGATGCATCACAAGGACCAAACGCTCCTCCTGCAGCCGAAGTCAATGCCTCGGGTCGTATAGTTGCACCGCCTGACACTGCTGCTCCTAGCAATGCAGAAACACCAGTGACATCTGATACAGGTGGGGACACAGGAACCAACGATCCTGTGCGCACCACTGAACAAACACAGTCAACAACCACCAACAGCGCCAGTCCTAGTGCAACGATAGAGAACAACAACAGCGCCAATTCTAGTGCAACAATAGAGGGCGGAACTGCAACCAAAGATGATGCGGCCTCTACAACCACAACAACAAAACAAACTGATGTCAATGCGGCCAACAACAACACAATAAAAGTAACTGCACAACCCAACATACTGGATGATTTTTACAGCTACACATATTCAGCATCAGTGTATCTAATGAAACCTGAGCAGTACACTAGATTGTTAAACAGCAGCACAAAAAAGATTGATGGATATAATTTATTATTTCAAAGCGGCGGCGCTCCAACCAACGTTGGTGGGGTAAGACCTCCGCCCAGTGCTGGCGGCCCAACAGAAACAGAGTATGGTGCTTTTGGTGAAGAGCCAGTGACCTTGCCCGACGGTGGCCGCAGTCCTTTCTTCCCTGATGATTTTTATATTGATTCTGTAACGATTGAAAATCAAATTTTAGGCAAAGGCACCGGTGCTGCACACATGGCATCCAGCCTAAAATTCACTGTGGTTGAACCACAAGGAATCACACTGTTGGATCGGTTATACAAGGCCGTGGCCAACAACGAACCCAAGGCTACCTCAGACGGAAAAGTAAATTACACAGCCGCCCTGTACCTCATGGTCATAAGATTTTATGGATACGACCAGGATGGCAATATACAGTTGCCAATCAAGGGCGGCCTGCAATCAGATTCTAATACCAGCGATCCCAAAGCTGCTGTAGAAAAGTTTATTCCTTTTCAACTTACCAAAGTAAATTGGAGTATTGGCTCTAAAACAGTTTCTTACGACTTTGAAGGAGCGCCAGTTGGCCAGATACAAGGTGGATATACAGCACGAGGTACTATTCCTTATGATGTACAACTATCTGATATGACGGTGGGAGGCTTACTGGGCGCCGATGTTACATACGCTCCTGATGCGCCGCCAGCAGCCACCCCAGGAAAAAGCACTACAACCAACAAACCAGCACCAAAGGCTGTAGCGGCAGCACCGGCACCAACACCAGCTCCAGCAAAGGCCAGTGCGGCACAGCCGAAGAAAGTGGTTACCCAGGGACTAATGGGAGCCATGAACCAGTTCCAACAAGATTTGGTCACTCGCGGAATTTATCAAATTGCAGATGAGTATTCAATTGAATTTGTTGGAATAGAAGGTCTAGCATCTGCTACAGATATTTCAGGAGCAAAGCTCCAAACTGCCAACACCAAAATTGACAAAGGCAAAGCGCCAATGCCAAAACCAACTACCAAAAGTGGCGGCACTGAAAACTTGAACCCAGATAAAACACAAGTTGACAACGTGAGTCGTAGTTTTAGTATCACTGCTGGACAACAAATTTTACAGGCCATTGAACTGGCCATTCGTAATTCTGAATACATCAGCAAGCAAAGTTTGGTTACCAAAAACCCCGACGGATCTCAAGAAGTAAACAATACAAAAACTGACCCTGTCAAATGGTTCAACATTACCATGAGTGCAGAACGTCAGCCTGGCGGCTTGGACAAAAAACGCAATGACTATGCCTACAAAATAAAGTACACAGTGATGCCGTATGCATTGAAAAATTTAGATAGCCAGTATTTCCCTTACAGCAAATTTAGTGGTGTACACAAGAGTTATCCGTTTTGGTTCACTGGTAAAAACACTGCGGTAAGAGACTATCAGGAAACATTAAACACAATGTTCATGGCTACCATCAGCGGTAGCGCACCAGATAACAGCTTGAATGCTGTCGCCAACAGTAAATCTACCTCCAGTATGTACGACATTGTGAGATACAATTACAGTCCTCGTAGCAATCAATCCAGTCATGGTGCTGATGGTGCAACATTCGAACCCAATGCCAATGCGGCTGAGGTGATATACAATGCTTCAGACTTAGCAGAAGCCAAAGTTAAAATTATTGGAGACCCTGCATGGATTCAGCAAGGCAGCACGTTTAGACCTATCACCGAAGGAACAATCAGTGCCAACACTGCTAGAACTGGGTTTGAACCCGACGGAACCATATCATTTGACACTCAAGATGTGTTGTTTGAAATGTTATGGCAACGACCAGAAGATTATGATCTTGGCACCGGCCTAGCAGATCCCTATGCTCGTACCAGTGCCAATGATGGCGGCAACCGACAACCATTGCAAAGTAGAGTATATCAAGCCACCAAGGTTGTGAGTGAATTTAAAAACGGGGCATTTGAACAGACCCTAAACGGTTCAATATTTAGATTTCCAATACCTAACAAATCCAACACTGCCAACCCGGCAGCGGCAGCGGCATCAACCAGTGACACAGATGCAGGTAGAAGTAGTAGTTCGGCAAATAAAACCAAAGAGGCATTTGCAAGAACAGGACGAGCTGTGCCTACCGACGAAGAAGCCAGAACAGCAAGAGCTAATTTTGCCAAAACTGATCCACGACGTCTTGACACCGGTGACGGTGGCAAACGTGCTATATTAGGAGCACAAGGTGCTTATAAAGAAGCTACATTTGCAACCAACGCGGGTGGCGCAGCGTTTGGTAATCCAAACATTACTAGACAAGGTATCACCGCCGGAGCAACAGTACTACCAGCTGGCGAACCACGGCCACCTACTGACGGAACTGGCAGATCAGTGAGCCCAGGCGACACCGGAGTAGCTGGAAGCAATGCACAGGCAGTTGGAGAAGTTCCGCCTAAATTGCCTGGCAGACCTGTAACGCCAGGTAGTCTAAGAGCAAGACAAATTGAAGCAACAGTTGCTCGATTAAACGCACAAGCAGGCAATCCAGATAGCGTTACTAACCCTGCAAACCAACAAGTAAATAAAGGCGATCAATAATGGCAGAAAATGCACCACGCAGCAAAGGTCGTCCCAGTAATTACAAACAAGACCGCGGCGGAGTACCAGCAGAGTTTGGTCCGTTTACTGGTATTGTAATGAGCACAGTAGATCCCACACGATCTGGGCGTCTGCGTGTGTTCATAGAAGCATTTGCAGACGGCGGCGAAGGTGGCATGGATGACGATGCCAAATGGACCACGGTGAGTTATATGCCATCCTTCTATGGCAATACTCCACTGAGTGAATCCAAGGGTGCTACTGAAGGTCTCGGTGCTTATCCTGGTAATCCCACCAGTTACGGCATGTGGTTTACGCCCCCTGATGTGGGAGTAACGGTAATTTGTATATTTGTCAACGGTGACCGTAGTCAAGGTTTCTATATTGGTGTGGTACCAGAACAAGGACTAGGACACATGGTACCTGCTTTAGGATCAGTGTCAGTTTCACAAGCAGACATACAGAACCAAAATCAAGAAACTTATTTTGCAGATGCTGCTAGATTACCAGTTACAGAAATCAACATAAACAATGATGGTGTATTCAATGACCCAAGGTTTTATGATCAGACCAAACCTGTGCAGGGATATCTTGCGCAGGCCTTGTTGCAACAAGGATTGATTAATGATCTAGAACGAGGTACTATTCAAAGTTCAAGTCAGCGAGAAACTCCCAGCGCAGTATTTGGTATCAGCACACCGGGCACGGCCATTTATCAAGGCGGCATGGCACCCAATGATATTAGAACCAAACTCAATGCAGGTGAAATCAAACCTAGTGATGCCAAGGTAATTGGCCGTGTGGGTGGACATAGTCTGGTCATGGACGATGGTGACCTAGATGGAAACAATGGTATGTTACGTTTGAGAACCAGTCTTGGCCATCAAATTACCATGAGTGATACAGGCAACTTCTTTTACATTGTACATGCCAATGGACAAACTTGGTTGGAGTTTGGAGTAGAAGGTACCGTGGATGTGTATGCCACAAACAGTGTAAACGTGCGCACCAAGGGCGATATAAACTTGCATGCCGACCGCGACATCAACATGTTTGCGGGCCGTTATTTAAAAATGAAAAGCAAAGAAGACATGCAGATAGAGTCAGGAACGTTTTTGGCCATGCAAGCACAAGAAGATATCACACTGTACAGCCGCAGTACTGTGGGGGTCAAGGCAGATGGCACACTCACACTAAACAGCGCATCAGGTTCCTGGGGTGCAGGATCTGCACTGGTATTACAAGCAGGTGGCATTGACCTCAACGGGCCTGCTGCAGGTCGAGTAAACACACCACAACCCTTGACCAAAACACTGTTGGACGACACTGAATGGGATACCAGCAAGGGGTGGATAGTCAAGCCCGAAGGGCTTGAAAGTATTGTGAATCGAGCACCCACACATGAACCGTATCCTTATCACAACAAGGGTGTGGACGTTGAGATTGCGTTTGAAGAAGGCAAACCAAGCCCGCCACCTGGCGCAGTGCCAGTTCCAGCTGGTGTAGAAATACAGGCAAAATAACATGGCTGAATTTACATTTAATCTTGATCAACTCAAAGCCAGTGTTGGTAAAACTCAAACTAAGTTTGAAACCTCTCTGTATTCCAAAACAAAAGATGAAGATTTAACATACACCGGTGATGATTACATAGTATGGGATAGAACCAACGCTGAACGCCTGCGCAGAGGATTGCCTAGTTTAACCCAACTAGGCAATCCACGACCGCCAGAAGACACCACAGGAGCACCAACTGACACACCAGCCACAGGATCAGTGCCCACAAACACCGACGGCTCTGCAAAAACATTTGCTATCAAAGGTCCGCCGGGACTCACACGTGAGCAGGCATTTGCAATATTCAAGAAACAAGCTGACACTGGTGCTCTAGTAGGATTCAAACCAGGAGAAACATTAAGCGCCGCAACACAAGCCGCTGACGGCCTGGCCGGAGCACAAGCCATGGTATCACAAGCTCAGTCAGGTGTGACTGGCAGTCTCAACGTGGGAAATTTTGCGTCTGGATTATCGTCAGCTGGAATAGATCTTGGTACTGGACGCATACCGTCAGTTGATGCAGCACTTGCTAAAGGCGGCATCAATGGTGGAGCTGGTGCGTTCAACAGTGTGCTAGGCAGTGTAGCCGGTGGGCTTGGCGCCGCAGGGGGAGCACTTAATGGATCACTTGCTGGTATCACTCCTGGGTTGACTGCGGCAGTTGGTCCAGCGGTGTCTTCGGTGACACGTTCTTTGGGCGGTACCGCAGGATCAAGCCAGCTGGGTGCTGCATTGGTAGGCGCCTCAGGAGTACAAGGATCAGTTGCAGTAGCGTCTATACAAACAATTAACAAAACAATTACTGGATTAGCAGTTACCAGTCCTATCAACACCGCAGACTTTACTAAAATCGCCGGCGGTATTAATCCTGCAGGTGCCCTGGCTGGACTAGGGCCCATGAGCGTGCCCGAAGTTAACGGAGTATTGGCACAGGCTAAAAATCTAGTTAACCAAGGCAGTTCAGTATTGAGCAATGCCAAAGGTCTTGGATCATTTGGACTTGATGCTGGACAATTAGAAACAGCCGGTTATGTAAAACCTGGTACAAGAGCATTGTTGGCGGCAGGCACAAGCGTGTTTGCCGATGTAATTAAAAGTCCTGCGGTATGGACCGGCAAAGACGGAATCAAAAGCGCCGCAGACTTGCTAAAGAACGTGCCTAAACAAAGTCAAATTCAACAGGATCTCATGGCCAAGGGCGTGGCAGGTTTGGCCGCTGTGGGCGTACCGGTTAAAAATTTATCCAGTCAAGGACTTGCTGGTATGGCATTGAATGCGGCCAAAGATCTACCCAGTGCTGAAGCATTTGTAAAAGGTTTGCCTATCCCAGGAGATGCCACAGGCGCAGTACAAGCCGCGTTTTCAAGTGCAGTGCGTGACGGAGCATTTGCTGTGAATTTAGTACAGACTAAAATTCCTGCGGAATTCAAGCAACAAGACATACCAGTACCAGCAGAAAACACAGTGAATCGCGCCACCTTGGATGCTGCCAGCACACGAGTTATTGGTAACGACAAAATCCCAACACCTAATTACGGACCAACAGAAGCCAAAATAGAAAATCAAGCCGATGTGGAAGATTATGCTGACAAAGCGTTAACTTATATAAATCAGTATTTGAATCCTGCTGGCCGTGGTGTGTTTGAAATTGAGTCTAAATTATCTGCTTTGGAAAATCAGCAAACAATTTCCCAAGCAGCGTTTTCTGCTATAGATGGCGAATATCAACAGGTTCGGGATACGTTTAACAGCAATGCTCGTGTGCAGGCTAGTGTACAGTACCTTGAAGCATTTAATAAATTGACACAGATTCAAAGAGGAAACGTAAATCAATTGCCTACAGGTCCAAAGAATGTTCAAGCAAAACAAGCTCTGATTTTAGATAAGGCGGGAGATATTAGACAAAGAATAAACAAGTTGAAGTTGAAGATTGAAGGGATCAGTGAAGGCGAATAACCTTCAATAAATACAACATGGTACAAAGATTCATTGGATTCAACACACAGAACCAGTTTAAAAAATTCACACTAACGGATTTTGAACTGGTCAAACGCGATCTGTTGAATGCGTTTAATATTCGGCAGGGACAACTACCTGGACGCCCAGGATACGGCACTGTGTTGTGGGACTACTTGTTTGAACCGCAGCTGGAAGAATTACAATCGGCCATTGAAAGAGAAGTTCAGCGTGTGGCCGGCGGCGATCCCAGACTCTACATCAGCGACATCCAAACTTTTCCCCAGAACAATGGTATTTTGATACAGATAGAACTAACTGTGGTGCCCAGCACTGATGCTGAACGCTTGAGTATTTTCTTTGATCTACAACAACGCAATGCCACCTATGTATAACTGAGCCGTTTTTATTGCCCATAAATAAAGTACTGAGGCACTAATAACATGGCAACAACCACAAGACAAACCGCAATATTTGGAGTTGAAGACTGGAAACAGATCTATCAAACCTATCGCGAAGCTGACTTCCAGAGTTATGATTTTGAAACTCTGCGCAAGAGCTTTATTGATTATCTGCGTTTGTACTACCCTGAAACATTCAACGACTACATTGAGTCGTCGGAATATATTGCCTTGCTGGATGTTATGGCGTTTATGGGCCAGGCACTGGCCTTTCGATCAGATCTTAACACACGTGAAAACTACATGGACACGGCCGAGCGTCGTGACAGTGTGGTTCGCTTGGCCAACCTGGTCAGCTACACTGCCAAACGCAACACAGCCGCACAGGGTTTACTCAAAGTTTTTTCAATAACCACAACTGAAAACGTAATTGACTATCAAGGCGTTAATTTGAGCAACGTCACAGTGAACTGGGCAGATCCTACCAATCCTGATTGGCAAGAGCAGTTTACTACCATTATCAATGCCAGCCTGGTCAACACTCAGCGAGTAGGACGCCCTGGTAACCGTCAGACTATCCTGGGCGTGAGAACTGACGAATATGGAATCAACTTGGTACCTGGATTTTTGCCTATTGTACCGTACACAGCCACAGTGGACGGAATAACCATGCCGTTTGAGGCCATGACATCCACATCAGTGGGCGCAGATTTTTTGTATGAGCCAAGCCCACGAGCCAATTCACCATTCAATGTGTTGTTCCGTAATGATCAACTGGGCTTTCAGTCAGCCAACACTGGCTACTTCTTTATGTTCAAGCAAGGCGTGCTGCAGAATCAAGATTTTAACTTGGCTGAAAAAGTCAGCAATCGCACAGTAAACATCAACATCGAAGGCATCAACAACGAAGACCGTTGGTTGTACCAACTGGACAATGTTGGCACCGTATCACGTGAGTGGGAATACACAGAAAACATTTATGCTGCTGCTGCTGAACAAATTGGTACTAGCCTGCGTCCCATCTACACAGTGACATCACGCACCAATGATCAGATCACCATGGTGTTTGGCGATGGCGTGTTCTCAGAAATACCAGTGGGCACATTCCGTGCCTATGTTCGTGCTTCTAACGGATTGCAATACATTATCAATCCTGAAGAAATGCAGAGTGTGACTATCCCCATCAGTTACATCAGTCGCAACGGCAATCTTGAAACCATTACATTCACTTGCGGTATCACAAGACCTGTGAGCAATAGCCAGGCACGTGAAACCATTGATCAAATCAAACAACGTGCGCCTGCACAATACTACACTCAAAACCGCATGGTCAACGGCGAAGACTACAACCTCTTCCCGTACACACAATACAATTCAATTGTAAAAAGCAAGGCCTTAAATCGTGCCAGTATCGGTACCAGTCGTTATCTTGACCTTGTGGACAACACCGGCAAATATTCCAGCACCAACAGTTTTGGCGCTGATGGCGGATTGTGGGAACAAAACATCCTGCCCACAATTTTGTTTTCCTACACCAATCGAAATGAAATAGCAGATGTGATTGCCAATCAGGTACAACCTGGCCTGGCCGAAAATACCATGAAGCAGTTTTACTATGCTAACTTTCCCAGAGTTACTGAGACCAATTTGCCTACATATGGTGCAACTACCTGGGTTCCTGGTGCGACCTGGAATCAAAGTACCACCCTGGCCAATGAAACCACAGGATACTTTAGAAATGCAGTGACGTCCGCAACCTGGCCCAACGGAACTCCAATTCCAGTGGGATTTACAACCACTACCAATTTCAAGTATGTGGCAGTGGGCAGTCTGATAAAATTTGTACCACCTTTGGGCTACTACTTTGACGCCAACAATAGACTCAAGCCTGGTACCCCCAGTCGCGCAGACGAAACATTAGAAATTTGGGCCAGTCCATTGAGCATACAAGGCACAGGATACAACAACGGACTTGGTAATCTCAGTTCAGGTGCAGGTCCAATCACACTGAATAATTTTATACCAACTGGCGCCTTGGTTGATACTATTATTCCATTGTTTGTTTCAGACTTGCCACTGGCGTTGGAACAGGCCATGGCAGAACAAATTTTGCTCAATCGTAATTTTGGTATTGGCTACGACAGCAACGGTGATATCACTGGAACTCCCTACAGCTGGTACTTGATTACCAGCACTAACTTAGCCGCTGACAGCACATGGAGTCAAGCCAACGCAGGATCCAACACTGGCACAAATCAAGATGCATCATGGTTGATTCAGTTTGTGGTTCAAAATCAAAACTACACAATCACTTTCCGTGGCTTGGCCTATTACTTTGGTTCAGTGCTGAGCACACGCTTTTTCTTCTATGATGGATCGCAAATTTATGATTCACGCACTGGCACAGTGATCAAGGACTATATCAATGTTCTGGCAGTAAACACTAGACCTGACTCTACAGATCATTTGTCTGGAGATGTTGTCATGACTATTACTGGACAACCAGTTGAATCAGACGGCTATGTGGATGATTTCCAAGTGCTGATCAGTTATCGTGACAGCGACAATGATGGTGTGCCCGACAATCCTGACTTCTTTAATGAAATTGTTGCTCCTTCTGTAGACCCCACACAAAAGTACGTATACCTACAAAAAACTGTGGACTTTGATAACCTACAACGTTACCTGTTGGTAGCCCAAGGCGAAGTTGTGAGTGACTATGCCACTCTAGATGATATTGAGTTGGCCAAGACTGAGTGGACTCCGGGCCAGGTATTTTATGCTTACACAGACGAAGCTTTTTATCAATTGAGCGTGGGTGCCACAGGACTACGAACCTTGATTGATGTCAGTGCAGAATGGATTGCCAGAACTGGTCGTCAGTCTTTGTACTTCCAGTATCGACACAACGCACCATTGACCACACGTATTGATCCCGGCACTACTAACATTATTGATCTGTATGTGGTTACTTTGGCCTATTATACCGCATATCAAAACTGGATTCAAGATACCACAGGCACTGTGATTGAACCCACTGTGCCCAGCCTTGATGAATTGACAACCACTTATCAAGGCCTGCAAAACTACAAGATGCTGAGTGACAATATTATTTTGAACAGTGTTGTATTCAAACCCTTGTTTGGACAAAAAGCTGCAGCAGAACTACGTGCCACTATCAAGGTCATCAGAGCCAGCGGCTCAACTGCCAGTACAAGTGAAATTAAAAGTGCTGTGATTACTGCAATGAATACATACTTCAGTATTGATAAATGGAACTTTGGAGATACATTCTACTTCAGTGAACTTGCAGCTTACTTGCATAGTGAACTAGGATCAATTATCAGTTCCGTAGTGTTGGTGCCGTTGAACTCACAAAAGTACTTTGGAGACTTGTACGAGATACGGTCAGAACCAAATGAGATATTTGCTAACGGTGCTACTATCAATAATATTGAAGTGATTGAAGCATTGACCAGTACTAACTTGCGTACTGCCCCTGGTAGTGGAGTAATTTAATGGCAACAGTTCGTAGTGTAGATTTTCTTCCTGAAATTTTTCAGACTGATGCTAACAAACAATTTTTAAGAGCCACATTGGATCAGCTGATCCAAGAGCCTAACTTTAGAAAAACACAAGGTTTCATTGGTCGCTCAGTTGGTCCAGGAGTTGACCCTAACGACAGGTATGTGGTTGAGCCCACAGCAACCAGAGCCAATTACCAATTGGAACCAGGTGTGGTCAGTCTCATACCTGAAACCAATCAGATTCGAGATGCAATCACTTATCCAGGACTGAATGACGCTATTGGATTTCAAGGGGGCAATGCTAGTCGCCCAGATCGATTGTACTCAAGCGAATATTACACATGGGATCCGTTTGTAGATTTTGATGCGTTTGTAAACTTCTCACAATATTTTTGGGTACCCGGCGGCCCTGACACTGTGGATGTGGCCGCAACCGGTGTAGCCACTTCAGACAATTTTGTAGTTACTCGTGCCAATGGGGTTTATAATTTTTCTGGCGTCAACGGCGACAACCCCATTATTGAATTAGTGCGCGGCGGCAACTACACTTTTCAAGTGGCTCAGAACGAAACAGAAACTGTTAACTATCGAGTGAGAAATTCAGGCACATCGGCCTATGTGATTGATTTCCAAAACAACCCCAGTCTTACATTGGCTCGTGGCAACACCTATGTGTTTAATTTAACATTAGATGGTTTGTTCCCGTTTTGGATCAAGACCCAACCAACTATTGGCACGGGAGAAATCTACACTCAAGGCGTGAGCCGCAATGGTGCTGTTACTGGATTGGTAACATTTACAGTACCTCAAGATGCACCCAATACCTTGTACTATGCTGCACAAAATCAAGCTGGCATGCAAGGTACATTGAATATTGTGGATGGCACACCAGGAACAGGACCTGGATTCTGGATACAAACAACTCCAGGAGTGTCGGGCACAATCACTGCCACGCCTAACATATCCAGTAGGGATATACTGGGTGTGACCAACAACGGTGAAGATTTGGGTACAATAGTTTTCAACGTACCAGCCAAGGATGCGCAAAGTTTTTACTACAATTTGACAAGCATTGGTCAAGTTGATTTGGTAACAGACATGCAGTTTGCACAAATTAACAATCAACCAGTCAGCCAATTTATCAGTCAATACAACGGCATTGATGGGGTTACAAATCTTGATGGACGCACTTTGATTTTTACCAACCCCATTGAAGATACCGAAGCAGGCGGCTGGTATCGTACCAGTTTCTTTGACCCACTCATAGACAATGCGTCTAATGTGGGCGTGGCCGGTAGCTATGACAGTGTGCCTTATGATTATACTATTGATATTGTGCCTAACCAACGCTATCAAAAGTATCAAATCAGCTACGTGAATATTGCAGGTATTGTATATCTACAAGTGAACAAGATAGCTGACATTGCACCGTTGGAAAAATTTATCATTGGTTACGGCCAAACCTACAGCAACACTCAATGGTACAAGGATGCCACCGGCGAGTTCCAGCGTATTCCTTTGTTGTCCGCAGTACAAGATACCTTGTACTATCAAGATGGCACAGATCCAGAAATATTTGGACGTATCAAGTTAATAGAGCAAACACAAACCAACATTATCTATGTAGATGAAATCCTGGGCCGCCAAACCTATACCAGTCCCAACGGCGTGACATTTAGCAACGGACTAAGAGTTCGTTTTACAGGTGATGTGTCGCCTGCCAGTTATGGATCTGGTTCATCTGCATTTGAATACACAGCAACCGAATCTGGCACAAACTACATTACCTATAACAATTCTACCGATCTATATGTGGGACAACAAGTGGTGTTCTCTTCACCATCTTTGGGAGGACTCAATGCAGGACAGACCTATTATGTAAGATCAATTGCGGCCAACGGTCTCAAATTCACAGTGAGTGCCTCTGACGGTGGTCCTGCTGTGGCATTGGTAAACGGCACAGGAGTGGCTGCGGCCACAGCAATCAGCAGTAGAGAATACTACGTGAGTGGAGTAGGTACTGCAATTGAGCTACTACCTACTGTGAATTATGTTGTACCTGAACTGTATGTAGAGGACGCAGATGACAGCACAATATCTACAGAACCAGGCCAACCAGACTATTTGACCATTGATCGAGCCAGCAAAGATTTAAATGCATGGACTAGAAGTAATCGTTGGTTCCACATTGACGTGCTCAATGCCACAGCCGACTACAATAACACCACTGCGGTGCTGGACAACAACTACCGAGCCAAGCGACCTATTGTGCAGTTTAGACCTGGCATGCGTCTGTGGAACATGGGCACGTCGGGTAAAGCACCAGTTGATATTATTGACTTTGAAGAAACAGATGCTTTTTCTAACATTGAAGGATCTACCAGTTACAGCACTAACGGCTACACATTTGTAGAAGGCACACGAGTTATTTTTGCTGCAGACGAAGATACTTCTGTGCGCAACAGAATCTATATTGTGAGTTTTGTTACCCCAGATACTATTGCGCCCTTAATAGCACAACCTATTATTACTCTTACGCAGGCCGCCGACGGGTTAATTTTACTAGACCAATCCACAGTATGTATTAGTGGCACTAGTACCGCAGGAAAAACGTTTTGGTACGACGGAATTGAATGGACAGAAGCCCAACAAAAAACTTCAATTCAACAAGCTCCGTTGTTTAATATCTACAATCCTGATGGCGTGAGTTTTGGAGATGGTACACAATATCAATCAACAACATTTGCAGGATCAAAGTTGTTTAGTTACGCAGTAAGCGACACAACAATTCTTGACCCGGTACTACAGTTTCCGCTCAAGTACTTGAACATCAACAACGTTGGTGATATTGTGTTTGACAACAACTTGTATGTTGACACATTCTTGTATGTGGTTGACAACGTTAGTATCACATCAGACATTAGTTCTGGTTCTGTGAGAGAATATTCCACACGTACTGATTATCAAAAGTTGATAGGGTGGCAAAAAGCCGCAGTGGATCAACAACTTTACCAGCAGTTTAAATTTTCATACACGGGTGCCACACTCAAACTAGATGTTGCTGCATTGTCTCAAACATCTATTGCGACTCCAGTGATCAAAATATACGTGGGAAGTGTTTTTATAGATCCCAGCAAGTACACCTATACCACCACAGCTGACAGCACGGTCATAACACTACTTGATACCTATGCGCTGACAGATATTATAGAAGTATTGGTACTGAGCAATCAAACCAGTAAGGTTGCGTTTTATCAAGTACCTGATAACTTGCAAAGCAACCCATTGAACTCAAATTCACAACAGTTTACTTTGGGAACTATCCGCACTCATTATCAAAGTATCTGTGAAAATCTGCAGACTCTTCAAGGCCCAGTAAACGGGGCCAACAACACACGAGATCTTGGCAACATAATTCCTTACGGTCTGGTTATCTTACAACAAAGTAGTCCACTAACTCTTGCCGGCTACTTCATGCGCAGTACTGATTATAATATTTTTGCTTCTATGCAATATAACAGTCGCGAGTACATCAAATTCAAAGCACAAATGTTGGACTCGGTGCTGACACAAAATATTGGATTTGAAACCACAGCACAAATACTTGACACTGCTATACAAAATGTAACATTGGGCAAATTAGATACCCAACCATTCTATTGGAGTGACATGATACCTGCTGGCATCACCTATGCCAGCACCAGCTACACCGTGAGTTTTATCACAACCAATGTATTTGATACTGTACAAGTTTATGATTTTACCTCTCAAAATTATCTTGGTCTTTTGGTATATCTTAACGGCCAACAGTTGACCCGGGACGTGGATTATACTGTGGCCACTGACGGTCCTCGTATCACAGTGTTGCTTCCACTGGCAGTGGGGGACGTACTACTGGTCAATGAATACAATGCTACCTATGGAAATTTTGTACCCAATACACCCACCAAAGTAGGATTGTATCCTTCTTGGAGACCAGAGTTAATAACTCAGGTTACCAGTAATGGTAACGCATCATTTATATTGGGTCATGACGGCAGTACCACTCCTGTGTTTGGAGACGTTCGCGATGATGTGTTGTTAGAATTTGAAACACGTATCTACAACAACCTTAAACTAGACGGTAACCCAGTACCACTTACTATTGACGATGTGTTACCTGGTCAGTTCCGCGACACAGGATACACATTTGAAGAAATCAACACTATCTTTAGCAGTGACTTCTTGGCCTACTGTGGATGGAACAAACTAGACTACAATCAGCAAAACTATTTGGCCAACAATGAATTTACCTACAACTACAGTAGCAGTAACAATCGTCTTGACAACCAACCGCTGTTGGGCGCCTGGCGCGGAATCTATCGATATTTTTACGACACAGAACAACCCAGCTTGACACCATGGCAAATGTTGGGATTGACCAAAGAACCTGACTGGTGGCAAGATCGTTATGGTCCAGCTCCTTATACTTCTGACAACTTGGTGTTATGGGATGACCTAGAAGCCGGTCTGGTAGCCGACCCTGTAGCACCATACACAGTACCAAAGTATGCACGACC
>Ga0315909_10001381_pt1 | contig 32850 bp, 50 predicted proteins | sample LakEriMetagenome_11_FD_203527 | JGI IMG/M metagenome (GOLD analysis project Ga0315909, IMG submission 203527) | Freshwater fungal communities from buoy surface, Lake Erie, Ohio, United States - Buoy 2 MA125 | ecosystem: Environmental > Aquatic > Freshwater > Lake | place: USA: Lake Erie, Ohio... | reverse complement strand
AGAAACGAATCCACCTAATTCACCGAAGACCGCACACTCGTACTCTATTGATCCATTATCGATGATTATCTCAAGCAGTCTGATAATCCCTTTGAAGATTTGAATCTTATCTACATAGACAACACAAGCAGCAGACTTGGATGCGTTGAAGTTGTAACCCACGTTATCGGCTGAAGGATTGTAGAAGTTACCACTCCCGAATTCGAAAATATGCCCGAATAGTTTGTTGTTAGTTGCATTACCTGGGATTACGATTGTTTTCGAAAAGTTGGTATTGCGAGAAGAGAAGTCCTTAACATCATCGATGTTATAGGTAAACTCTGCGGAGATATCTTTGTAAAGGTCGAGTTGTTGATTCTCTATATAGATTTCAGTTCTCATCGGTATTGGCTAAATTCTTTACTTCCGAATTCAATATCTAACTCAAGGTTATATACCTTATCGACGTACTGCTTCTTTTGAGTCCATTGGCTTGTAGTAATCTTGATAGGTATAAACGTACCGCTATTCTCCATATATACTTCGGGAGATGCTATCAAGTCTCTAAGCCAAGTGTAATCCTTTAGAGTAAGCCAATCGCTTATAAGCTTGTATGTGATTGTGTGCTGAGTGTTGAACTGAACCGCACCGCCGTTAAAGACATTGTATTGATTCCATCTGTACATATCAGAAGAGCGATATTGCCATTCCGCTTGCTCGAAGGATTTTCGTTCTATGTTTCTACTCTCACGATTTACCAGAGTGAATATCATCGTATCGTATCCACCGAGTGAGTTCAGAAAGTGCAGAGGTATGTGAGTATGTCGAGGCTGACAAATCTTTGTGACATTTACTAACGCTTGAACCCCTACGCTCTGCTCTTCGAATTCAACAGTATAAGAATCGGTAGCAGATGAAATGAATGTTCCTCCTAAGTAATTGTTAATAGCGACAGGAGAGATATCTATCACCGCTATTCCTGACACATCTACATAAGTACCGCCTGTGGTATCATTACCATTGCTACGAGTTACATTTAGCTTCCAATCGTAAACAACTCCAGAAGTGAAGTTATTCATAGAAATGAAAAGCCTGTTCCCTGTCTGATTGGTTTGAAGTTGCGTTAGGTCTCTCTTAGTAAGTAAGTTAACCCCTGCATAACCATTCTCGAACCAAGTACCATCAAAAGCACCCTTACCCTCTGAGATATTAGGATAGTAGTTATATCCTGTTCCTGCACTTGAGGTTAGATTAGTGTAAGTCGTACCTGCGTAATCTTCACCGAACTGAATTGTAAAAGAAACCATATTCCCTGATCCTGTGTGATTGAAAGCAGTCTGTGAGGTAGCAGGCTGAAAGTAACTTGACCAATAATTACGGATTATAGGTGCTACGTTGAATAAGCCTTTATCAGTATCAGGCTGTGGGAATGATTTGATTCTCGCTACCAATACGGAATTAATGTACACATCAAAGACGTACTTGAAACTCGTTTGTGCTATGTTATCCGAGGTAACTACATACCACATATCCTCGTGAAAGGATTGGAAAGCACCTGGAGTATTATTTACTGTTATTGCCATTTGTTGCTGATTTAATAACTAAGGTTACTTCTTTACCATATATCTTAGATAGACCTGTTACGAAGTCTTTACCAAAAGCAAAGTCCTTAGCATTATCGAAGAATAGTGATCTCTTTATACCTTTCTTTTTAATTGATGATGAGATAGCATAAGCAAGTCTCTTTTTATTCTCTGCCTCTGAAATCATTTTAGTTATGCTTGCTCTTTTCTTACCGAATTTTGTTTTGTTTACATTTGCATCGTACTTATCCCTAATCCTTAGTTTATTCGCCCACGAGAAAATACTCGCAGCCATTTTCCTATTAGGGAAAGGACTCTTAAAGCTATATATAGAATTAGGGCTACCAGATGTATAACCCCTCACCCCTTTATTTACATAATCGTAATACTTCGATGCGGTTGAATCAGCAGGATAACCTACAAATAAAGTATAAGTATCTGCACCTACTTCGGTCTCGAATGTTAACTGACTCTCTAAATCACCAGAAGATATAAGTGCATTCTTTCGTATGTTATCCTTGGCTCTGTCTAAAAATGCTTTAGCAGATTGAAGCATATACTTATCTACCCCACCAAGTTTAGCTAACTCATAATCTTGATTAGCTGCTAAACCATCTAAGAACTGAAGCACCTCTGTCTCTATCTGTTTACTTGACTTTGCCATTGATCTTCTTTAACTGCTCTGCTTCGTACTCGTTTTTCGCTTTGAGGTAAGAAAGGTCGTTAAGGAATTGGATTGTAGGAATATCGTAAACCTCTTCCATCGTGATTCTCTCGAACTCAGCCACCAATGAGGCTTGATAAATCCATCCAAAGTCTCGCATAAAGTTTGATACAGAACTTCGGCTTGGTACTTCGTCAAGCTCTTCTCCATCATCTCTGCTACCAAATAGTCCTTCGAAGCCTTTATCCAATTCCTGTAAACGAGACAAAAAAAAACCACGCTTCCGAGTACCGCAGTTACAGGTGCTTCCAATAAATCCTGAGCGTAATCTTCGTGCTTGCTCGCATCGTACTTATCTACCTTCCACCCGAAAAGAGTTTTTTTCATAGGCATAACCATACAAGCACCGATCCTGTGTAGGTTAGCATTCACATCTTTAGCGAAGTACTTGCTCTCGATATACCGAGCAGCAGGAATCTTACGCACATCATAGATACACTTGTAGCGTTTCTTACCTACTTTAATGTACTTCTGAGGCTCTGGCTTAATCTCTTCGTGAATGAAGTCTATAGACTTTAGAAGTGGGTTTAACTCACCGAGAGGCATCGAATCTATCTGATACTCAGTCATTCCCTTGAGGATAGCCACGCACTTAACCGCTAAGTCTAACTCAGTTAGGTCTTTAGACTTCGTGAACAAGTCCACGATTTGCTGCCATTGAAATACGTTTACATTCTTCCAAGTCATATTCATAAATAGATATTTTGAGAGTTATGTCCTATGAGTAACATAGTAAGCAAATATGTTTACTTTTGAGCCGAATAAGTAACATTATAGACTCACGTTCGCTGTTTGCAAACCTCAAGCAAACGAACTATATTGACCATTCAATTCTAATGATTTAGAGATATAAGCATTTTTAGCCTCTTCTATTGTTTTATATGTACCTAATCTAATCTGCTTATTATTAACCATAATTCGAGCTGTATAATTATTCCCATTCATAGAAACTCCTTTTGGTAAACTCTTATTCCTCCATCCAGAAGAATTAGCCATATTTTGCATCACAGTACAGGCTCTTAAATTTTCTATTCTGTTATCGTGTCTATTCCTGTTTATGTGATCTACATATTTTGGCATATATCCATTATGAAGAAGGAATACTATCCTATGAACATAGTATAGTTTATTTTTGTGCTTTAATTGAAGATAGTTTCTTTTAGTTGATGGAGATACAGGCTTACCACTATAGTTGTGATTTGTATCACTTTTCCAATACAAGGTATCGTTCTTGTATTCAAATAATTGTTTTGCTATTTCGTGTGTCATATACATAAATAGCAGAATACGCAATTATGTACCTTATAGGAAACTATACCTACCCTGTCCTGAGTTCCGAGTATAGTGATGCCACGCAAGAGCGAGACTCATAACGCAGTCATCGTGAAACCCAGGAGGAGCGGAATACCTTACTCCTGTTGCGGTGTACTGATACTCGAATACCTCTAACTCGTTTACGATATTCCCCTCAGGGTAAGTTATCTTCCTTTGCTGAATCGCTGAGGATAATCCCTCCATTAACTGCTGCTTACTCGTAGAACTGAATTTGAAGCCATTTATAGCCAATCCTTCGCGTTGTAAATCCTCGAATATAGGATCACCTACCCCTGTGCTATCTATCAAAATAGGGGCTTTATTTAGGCTTAGGATGGTTTGCTTGGTTTGTCTCCAATCTTTCTGGAATCTATCGAAGTGACAGACCGATCCATTCCTATCGAGTCCGATAATCACAGTCCAATCCACCGCCTTCGCTAAGTCCACTCCGTACACTATCGGTTGTTCGGGAGATATCGGGAAAGTACATTGCTTAATGTAAGCAGACCCAAAAGGGTTAGATGAGTTCTCCGCAGGGTTCGCCATATACTCTTGTTCGAATACTACCTCAGGAAGTTGAGTGCGTGCATCATCTATCTCTCCCTTATCAATGTAATGATTATCGTAGGTGGTAAATCGGAAAGCCTCCCAATCAGGTTCGCCTCCCTTCAAGAACAAAGAGTAGAAGAAGTTCTTTCCCTTCGGAGTCGATAGGAATATCGCTCGACCTTTGTAATCGGTTAAGGTAGGTCGAATAGAGTTTAGCCACCCATCTTCGAGGTTCGGAATAAACGAAGCCTCATCCACTACTACGAGGTGAAACTTCCTACCTCGCAGGTTATCGAGTCTCTCTCCTGTAAAGAAATCCACCGAGCCACCGTTCGGGAACTTAATCGTAAGCTCTGACTTATTGGATTCGAATGGTACTGCTTGAATCAGCCTCTCGAAGAACACACGAGCAAGCTGATAAGTTGGCGTAATATAAGCGACTGACTTACCGAGTAAAGCATTTGAGATTATTTCTATCTGGCTGAGTTCTGACTTCCCAAATCTTCGACCACACATAACCACCCTGAATCTTGCTTCGCTGTCAAGAATTCTCTGCTGATTGATATGCGGTTCCGGAAGTTCAAGCCTCATAGAATTGTTTTACCCTTCACGAATACTACCTCGATTCGTGAGTCTGTACTAACCTGCTGCGTTTCTTTTGGCTTTCCGTAAACTCGAGTCAAGAGCGTTTCAACCGAATACAGGCTACCTTTCTCCAGGCTTTTCTTCATAGCGTTGGCTATGGTTTTTTCTAATATCGTAGCCTTCGGATTATCCCAAACTTCTTTTAGTTCATCTAAGTCCATCTGAAGCATAGTCTGGATAGTATCGTTAATCTCGGATAGCTTATACCCCTGCTCCCTAAGTAGCGTTACGTACTTCTTAGGTCTTCCGTTTGGATTCCTTACCTCTCCCTTCTTAGCAGGTATTAAGTTCTGTTCGTTTGCCATTTCTCTTTATTCCTTCTAAATTATTGAGCGGATAGGTCGGAATCGAACCGCCATCCCTGACTTGGAAAGTCAGTGCATTACCATTATGCTATATCCGCTTGTTTCTTTGGATAAGGCTTAGCTAACTTATTACACATAGATAGCAAATTCTTATCTAATGGATAAATGTATTTATATTTTCCGCTTCTTTTTCTCTTTGGCAATTTGATAAGAAAATCTCTACCATAATCATTCAATGTTCTATCGTGCCTCCATTTACCATTAAAATAATAATCAATTCCTGAGCTTTCGCTTTCACCTACAAAATACCAATTTGTTGCTTGATAAATTGTACCATAATGATCTTGACCTTTATCAGCATAGCTTATCAGTAATTTTACTGATGGACAGGATTTTCTTAAAAGCCTTATTGCTATACTCATAGCTTTTGAAGTGCTTTCTTGCTTACCATTCAATGCCATTCTAACTAATTCTGCATATTGACCAAATTTTAATCCATAAGGTGTACCCATATTAGCTGATGCACCTCCACTAAAAATGATAACTCCACACCATTCATTTTTATCATTAAATACTGAATATCCTAATGGTTTAGCTCTTGTAGATGGTATAGCTTTAGAATAATGAAAGTTCATACAAGCATAAACTATTGCCTTATGTGATGCTTTCTCTAATCTCATATCTCTCCTGCTGAAACTGAAAAATAGGCTTTCGGATATTTTCTATCTATCAATTCTCTTATATCTATTTCAGCCTGTTGTAAATCTTCAACAGCTTCAAAAGTAATCTTCATAGTAGGAGGCTTATTCTTTTCTTCTCCTATTAACTCATCTTCTGAAGGTGGGATAGCAAAGCCAGGTATATCTAATCCCCACTCTTGTATCTTTTCTGTCTCCCAATTATTCGCAAGGTCATTCCAATCCCATTCTCCGAAGCCTACGTTATCCTTAATGATAAACTCCTTCTGTTGTTCTTCAGTTAGGTTACTTGCTTTGATAACAGGTACTTTATCGAGTCCTGCTTCCTTACACGCTTTGAGTCGCATATTCCCACCGAGTACAACCATATCCTCATTAACTACGATAGGTCTAAGCTCAAGCATCTCAGGGAACTCCTTAATGCTTTGTACGAGCTTCTTAAATTTATCATCCTTAATTATCCTCGGATTGTTCGGGTTCGCTTTTACTTGATTGATTGGTAGCTTTATCATAGCCATTCTGTTTGATAGATAGTGTAGTTATTTTCTTCTTGGTATTTACCTGTCTCTCTCGCCCATAGGTAATCGCACTTGCTTAGTCCTTCATCCTTCATCTTTCGGTAAGGAGTATCTTGTCCTACATCGTGTCCGATATGTTCTGCTCGGAGTCCGCTTAGATAGTAGTTCAGATGTCCTGTCATTTGTAACCGATAGGAGTAATCTCTATCCTGCATTCCGTATGGATCGTAGGCTTCATTAAAGTAGCCTATTTTATCGATGGCTTTCATCGGTATAAGAACATTCCCGAAGGCTGCTTCTTGTATGTGTACTTGGAGTCCGTTGATAGTGGTAGGCTCTGAGATACTTTCGACCGTGTGAATCCCTATCATTCCAGAATTAGGAATAGTTATCATTGCTTGAACCATTCTTTCGAGCCAACTATTAGGCATCAAAATATCGTTAGCCATCGTAACTACCGCATCGTATGTTCTCGATTGAAAGATTCCGTGGTTCAATGCTTTAGAGATTCCCTTCATATCGACTATCGTAAAGTCGAAAGGATAACCTGCGTTATTGAAGTTCACATCCTTTACCCTCTGAGTAAAGTCGTGTCTATCGTAGTCTAAGAGTATGACGTTTATATTCATCGATTCCATCCTAAATCTTTTACAGGTACTCCTGCGTATTTATGAAATGGTTGTAACTCTGATTTCTTACCTACGAAAGCGGAAGCACCTATCATACATCCTTCGGGTACTACTACCTTCTGATGGATAACTGCGTTAAGTCCTATGTTAGTATTTTGATGAATAATCGAATGCCCTCCGATTTTAGCACCGCAGCTTATCGTAACTCCATCCTGAATTATCGCATCGTGTCCTACGTGAGAGTGTTTCATTAAGTAACAATTTTCTCCGATGGTTGTATTCTGATGCGTTCCTGAATCTACAGTTACTAATCCTGTGAGCCTTGCTCCTTTCTTGATGATTACTTTACCTGTGTTATCCTCTTTACCTTTCCACTCAGCAGGCCCACCAATAATACAAAGCGGCCCAATGTAAACATCTTCTTCCATTACTACTCCATCGTAGATTACCGCAGTAGGATGAATATAAGCTGATTCGTGTATCATCTGCCTTGACCTCTATAGTTTCTTTCTTTACGATTGTTTTTGTTTCTGCTCTTCTGAGCCTTCCCCCCCTTCCGTTTCCCGAAGGTTACCTTTTGTGTTGTTAACTTTGCCATATTGTCCAGATGCTAAAATTGCTTGCCATATTTCCATAGCCTTCTCTTTTGTATCGTACTGACACTCTCCAGATCCTATCTTCCACTTCCCGTTTTTACATTGAGTTATTGGCATATAGATTCAAATAATTGTTTTCTAAGGATGTTTACTTTGTGCAGATTGAAGTTCTCGTTACACCATTCGTAATTAGCTTCTCCGAGTTCTTTCCTATAAATAGCATCCTCGGTGATTTTTTTAATCGCAGGATACCACTCGGTTTGTTTGTCTATCTTGATAACGTGAGGTGCATCATCGTATGGAGGTACGTTAGATACGATAACAGGAATCTTCTTACAAGCAGCTTCTAAGATTTTTAGGTTACTCTTCATCGAGTTGAACTTAGAATGAACCAGAGGAACTATCGTAGCATCTGCGTTATTGTAGAAGTTCATATACTCGGTAACTTTCTTATTCCTTTCAATATCTCCGAGCTTCAACCCACAAGTAAAGTAATGAATCATCTTATGCCATACCGCTTCCGAGTATCTATTAGGGTTATCATACCCACACAAACGGAAGTGAACCTTCGATTTAAGTACGGAATCCGATGCTACTTTCTTCAATGGGTTCTGGAGTAGCTGAAGGTCTTTCTCGTGCGTAATTGAACCTGCATATATGAAACGAACTTTGTCGCTATTTGTTACAACATCGGTAAACTGATCCTCTCCGTATGGTAAAGCGTTTGGAACTATTGCTACGTTTGAATTGATTAGTCTTATCTCATTCCATAGTCTTTCAGTAGTAGTAGTAACCAGGTCAGCTATTTTGATATGGTCGATAACCGCCTGAGTCGGGTAAACATCTTTTAGTATGTGCCATTGGTCTAAATGCCAATAGTCATCTATATCGATTACTAACTTAAATCCATACCGCTCTTTGAAATCTTCTAAGACTGAGATATGAATAGCAGGAATAAATCGATTAATGTAAACAATATCCCAACCTTCCTTTAGAGTTTCTTCGCTTAGAACGTCAGTTATCAAAGCATAAGCCTTCGGGAGAAAGTGAATAGGAAGCATAAGCCTGTGGTAGCCTACTCCTGAGTTCTGCTGAGTTATTACGAGTATTCTCATTTCTTAGGTCTCCCTCTCTTTTTAGCTTCCACTTTTGTAGGTTCATACGTTTGTGGATTGACAGCGTTAATGTACTCCTCTTGATTTTCGCAGTATCTAATCAGTCTTTCAAGCATATCAAAGACACACGCACCGCACCAATAAGTAAGAATGAACTGAGCATCTAAATACTTCCGATAGAGTTGCTCATACTCTCCGAGTACCTCGAATGGAATGTTCCGAGTGAATCCGAGTTTAACTGAATCGAAGTTTAACTTATGCTGAATAAGAAAATCTACCTCTGCCTTTGTCATTGGTATTTAGAATTTAGTTGGTACTGTTATTATTCTTGTTTTAGTATCGCAATTATTTTCAAACAGATGAAACCTATCTTCTATCAAGTCTACTGATGTGAGCATCATATACCAAACTAAAAGAAATAACCAAACAAAAAAAGTACCAATAGAAAATTGGATAATAAATGAAATTACTAAATCAAATTTGTCTTGTAATTTTTCAAACATTTTGTTCATAGCTTTTAGTTGAATTTGTTATAGATGTTGATTAGGAAGTTCTTAAAGTACGGAGCGAATACACCAGAGCCAAACATAGCCAATGTTCCGTAGGTAACGAAGTCAGGCAGTAAGAACAAAGCAAGACCTACCCAGGCGGTTAAACACAAGGGACAGGTAAACGGCTTGAAGTTCAATCCCCACTTCTCGAACAAACGAGACTGAGTAATCGCATAGAACGTAAATAGGTTCGCAGCAAGGATTATACTAATCGTGTGCATAGTTGCGTATTTTGTATTTGAGTAGAGTCTTTACTTTCTTAATGGTTTTTAGAAGCGACCTATACGGAATCTTCGTATCTCTTGAAACCTGTAGGAGATTACCTGTCTCCGAGAATAGCCTGAAGATTTCCTTTTCGTACCAATGCAGAATCTCCATCGACTTATTCAGCTTCTCGGTTATAGACTCATCGTAAGGCTCTACTGATCCTAAATCCCCCACCTCTTCGTAAACCTTTCTAAATGTCCGAGCAAAGTTACTGCGGTCGCTCTTAGCCATATTCACAATAGTACGAACTACAAAATACTTTAGGTAGCCATCATTGTACATCTTCAGTAAACGCTCCTCATCCATCTCGCAAAGCACAAGAAAAACTTCTTGCAATAAATCCCCTTGAAGTTCGTAGGGCTGCATCTTACCGATAGCTTCGTTGATGTCCTTTGACAGATAGAGTTCCGTTATGATTTCTGTGCGGTTCACAAATCGAATATAAACGATGTTACTTTCCAAATTTGTACCTTGTCCTTGTCTTCTTCCTCTTCTTTTAATTATACTTCTTATTCTTATTATGCTTATAGGGTATTAGATACCCTACTACATACCTATTAAATAGGTATCAAAATACTATTTTCAAAAAATCTTTGAAACCTAAATGCTTGATTTTCAGTAAAATACGCTGATTTCGGCAACTTTCTTAAAAAATAGTTGCCTAAAAATTTGGAATTGTGTACAAGTCGACCTTATCTTTGATATATCAAAAACGGCGAAAGCCACAAAAACTAAACCAAATGTTAAACACTAACAACTTCACTACAAAATCTTTCTCTGACATCTACGAATTAGACAGAGGCTACGTAGGTACTGAAAATTATTTAGGTGTTGCTTTTTTTTGGAATTTTGAATACCGCCATTATTTGAGAGATGCAAGTACCTCTAAACGCAAAAAAGTTCATAGCATTTTTCTTAAAGAAGGATTAGATGTTCGTAATAAATCTGACAGACATTTTGAAATAATTAAAAAAGTAACTAAATTAAATTAACCTTAAAAACTAAACCAATGAAAAAGCAAAAAGACCTACATCCAGGACTATTCCTACTTATCGCAGCAGTAATCTTATTCCTAACCTATAAACTTGAGCAGCTATGAAAGAGATTCTCCTTTACTCATTTCTTTTACTTATCTTCGGATTCTACCTCAAGATGATGTACGAGATCTGGACTATCCGACAAGAGGATAAAAAGGAATGGGAAAACTATTGGAACGAAGTATTTAATAACGCTAAAAACCAAAAACAATGACTATCAAAATTCTAACAAGCCTAAAGGCTACCGAGTATCTAAAGACCTGTAATCTGTCAGGTATCGAATCAGTATCAGTTGAAGAAAATAACGAAGACCCTCATCTGTATTGGACTACGATTAAATTCGCAGACTATTACGATTCCACTCTCGTAGGTGCTACAATGTTCGCAGCAGGTATTACTTACGGATTAGACCTTCAATACTCTTCCTATGACAACAATATACCCCGATAATCCTCCAAAGGATTTTAATGAGTGGATTAGATATATCTACTCACAACTCGATAGACCATCTCGCTGAGGTCTTTAATCTGAGGCGAAACGGAGTGGGGAGTTTTTTGAATGTTCTGGTTTGGTCTCCCCCTCCTTATTTTTCAAACATCAATCTACCTATATGTTAGCCAAAATTCAATCATTAATCAAAGCACCGAAAGGACAGTTTAACTCCTTCGGTAAGTACAAGTATCGCTCTTGCGAGGATATCGTAGAAGCAGTTAAACCTGTAATCAATCCGCTCGGATTCTACCTCACGCTCACCGATGAGGTAGTATTTATTGGAAACCGATTTTACATTAAATCGACCGCACGTATTTCTAACGGAACTGAAGTTTACGAATCCGTAGCCTACGCAAGAGAAGAAGATCAAAAGAAAGGAATGGATGGCAGTCAAATTTCTGGGGCATCCTCAAGCTATGCTCGGAAATATGCTTTGAATGGTCTCTTCGCCATCGATGATACTGCCGATTCTGATGCTACAAATAAGCACGAAGTACCTACCGATGCCGAGAAGCAGATACTCCGTAACTTAGTATTTAGGACATCATTAACCGAAGAGCAGAGAGAATCAGCTTTCGAGTCAATCGAGAAGTGCGTGAACTATGAAACTTACCAAAAGATTCAGTTTCGCTTAGAAGATTTGCAGCTACCTTTAGACCAAGTAACTAACCCAACGCAAAAAGAGATTTCTAAACACATAAAGAAATTGAAATGAAAACAGGTAAAAACTATGTAGATGTTTGGGTACAGCACGATGTAGATTTTGAAACTATCTATGATGTTTATGTAGCTTGGGAGTATGACCCTCACGGCGGTAATGAAGTAACTCCTTATTGGTTCGACTGTTGGGTGGAAGATTACCCTGGATTCGCAGATGATGAGTTAAAAGCTAAGATCGATGCTGAATTGAAAAAGATGGATATTGACTTCATAATGAAAACAGATTAACTTTTTTTCTTAACCCCTAAAGCCTAAACTATGGCAAGCACCACTTATCGCAGCGTAGCTGCAAACATCTCGAAAGACGGAAACTCTTATCGAGTACGTCTGAAAGTAAAAGGAAAGCAGATTTCTAAAAACTTCGCCACGAAGAAAGCTGCTCTCGAATTTCGAGCAAAGTATCGCTAAACTAAAGGGGGTGAAAATCCCCCAACTTTTTAATCAATCAATCAAAATAAAATGGAAAAGAAACCTAAAATCTACTGCGGTAGCGGTAAAAAGAAGAATGACACTTGGCTTCAAATTACTATCAATCCTGATAAGATTAAGGATTACATCCAAGAGTACAATGGATCAAAGTTCATTAAGCTAAACATCAACCTACTCGGAGAGCCAGATAAGTTCGGTAAAGATGTTCAGGTCTCAGTTGATACCTATGAGCCGAAAGAAAAGAAATCTGATTTACCCTTTTAATGTATCTAACTGAGGACATAATCGGAGCATCTTCTCGGATAGTCTATGGTCGCAAAGGCGATAAGGTAGAAGTAATCAGAAAAGAACTCGACTTATGTTTTGTAAACAATCAAGGAAACCGTTTCTTTGTACGCTATGAAAAACTCTCCGAAGAAAAAGTTAAACCCTCTCCCGAAGCTACTAAAGAAAGCACAGGAAAAGTTCAATGCTCACGTAAGGGAAAGAGATAAAGACTTCGGGTGTATTTCTTGCGGAGCAGAAGTTCAGCAGGCAGGACACTATCATTCACAAGGTCAACATAGCGGACTAAGATTCGGTCTCCCTGATTCGTTAGCATACTATAACACGAATGGTCAATGTATCAGATGCAATATGTTTCTTTCAGGTAATCTTATTAGATACCGCTTAGGACTTGTATCGAGATACGGAGAAGACTTCGTAAAGGAATTAGAAGAATATGCTTTGGAGAATCCGTTAAAGAAATGGACACGAAGCGAACTTGAAGAAATAATAAACCACTATAAATGAATCAAGAACAAACTAAACAACTAATCGAACTCGTAGATAAATACTGCGATACCTATGGAATTTCTCGCAAAGATTTATTCGTAACATCAGGAGGTAAGAAAAGAAAAGTAATCGGACCAGTAAGCCTCTCAACTATGAGAATGGCTCTCGGACATTACATCTATCATAACTACCCTGTAACTTTAACTCAGATAGCAAGGATAATCGGATATAACGACCACTCCGTAATTAGCTATCATTACACTAAAATAAAGAACTACATAAAGAATAATGATATAGTCTTTATGAGTTACTATAACAATCTTCTCGAAGTATCTAAACAATATCCACCTCACATTAAGATACAACGAGTGCCTTATAAGAACTTTATCGTACTACCTAAATCAAACGTATGAAATCAGTAGAATGGTTAGCAGAAAGATTTAACTATCTTAATTCAATGGTGAGCAAAAAAGAAATGGATTCACGAACCGCTAAAGAATGGCAAGTAGATTTTATCTATGAAGCTAAATCAATGCTCAATAAAGAATTAAGACAGGCTTGGGAAGATGGATATAAAAAAGCTCACCAAGACATAGTTACGAATAGTTTTTCTACCTTTGAACAATACCAAAATGAAAAAAATGGCTAAACGATTTACTGATACCGAGATATGGGATAAGGCTTGGTTTATGTCTCTATCCCCTAAGATGAAATGCTTTGTAAAGTACGTTAGAGATAAGTGCGATATCGCAGGTCTATGGCATCCGAATTACACTCTTGCTTCTGTTTATATCGGAGAGCAAGTCGATGAAGATGATCTACTCTTAGTCGATGATGGCGAGCAGTTCGAGAAGCTATCCGATGGAAAGATTCTCTGCAAAGGATTTATAGACTTCCAATACGGAGGTAAGTTAAATCCTACGAGTCCGATTCACGCTAAAGTGATTTCGATTCTTGAGAAGTATAACCTACCTATCGAAGTAAAGAAAGTATCTCAAACCTTTAATGCACCGAGTTATACCGATGTCTATAACGAGATGAAGGAGAAGTTAAGCGATGCTCAAAAGTGTAAAATCGAAGCAGAGAAATTCATAAACTACTACGAGTCTAACGGATGGATGATAGGCAGGAATAAAATGAAGTCCTGGAGAGCATCTGTAAGCACTTGGCTTAACCGAATCAAACCTGAATCCAAAGTACGAAGCGAATCAATCAAAGAGAAACTAAACGAAATTCAGAACCGAAAATTTACTGAGATATGAGTAACGCAGCCTTTGACTATCTAAGAACATTCAAGCAAGTAAGCGAAGAAACGGAGGATTTAGTTATTCGTAAAATCAGAACTCGCTATCCAGAACTTACAATGAAGCAAGTAATAGAGTGCTTCGAGAATGGTATCTGCGGAGACTACGGAGATTACTACTCGCTTGATCCTCGCACTTTACTCAATTGGATTAGTAAGTTTACTAACAATAACTCGCAAAGCGATAGATACCTAAATCAACCTCTCGTTAATCCGAGCCTACAAATAACCGACATAGGATATCCTACAAGTCCTGAGCAATGGATGAGAGAGACTAATAAGTCTTATGTAAGCTATCTGAATAACGGAGACGTAACTCTATTTCATCCTGACATCTACGATAGGTTAAGCCTTGACCAACGAATAGACAGAGATGCTTGTACTCCATACATAGCGAAAAACTATCACGTTCCATATGCAAAACAAACCGCAGTAGGAGATTACTTCAAGGCTTGCAAAGTAAACGGAGTAAGTTTAATCTATACGCTATGATGATATTCAACTTCTCAGGAGGTAAGACCTCTGCCTATATGGTAATACATTATTGGAAGCAAGGTGATTTAGTTATCTTCTGCGATACAGGAAGAGAGCATCCTAAAACATACAAGTTCATTAATGATTTTGAAGCCAACGAAGGAATACCTATCATAAGATTGAAATACCAAGACTCTGATGATCCATTCAGAGCATTACTTAAAAAGAATAGATATAAATTACTTCCTAACAGAGTTCGCAGAGTATGTACGATAGAACTCAAAATAAAAACCTGCCGAAGATATCTTAGGTCTAATGGCATAATGAAATACGAAAACTTTGTAGGATTTAGATACGATGAGCCACTACGAGTAAAACGCAGAAAGCAAATGTGGAAGCAAGTAGTAGATAGATTCCCTTTGTATGATGATAAAATAGATAAGCAGATTATTAACGACTATTGGAGTAAAAAGCCTTATACTCTTGAGATTCCTTCTATACTTGGAAACTGTACTCTGTGCTTTATGAAAGGTAAAAATGCTATTATGAATATCATATCTTCTAATCCAGAACTCGCTGATATATGGATAGAAGACGAAGAAAAGACAGGATACACCTACCTCGATAATATCTCTATGAAGCAAATAAAATCACTCGCAACCAATAACCTATTTACAGGTCAAAACTTAGACCAGGTAACCCCTGCCTTCGATTGTGCCTGTACAAACTAACTCTATGACATACGAGCAACATCTAATTAACCTGAGCTTCTACTACGCTAACGAGTACAAAAAAGACGGAAGGAACTTCCTTAATACGTACAGAAAATTTAAGTCTATACGTACAGTCTGCGAATCAATAATAGCAGCCTACAAGAAAGAAGGAGCGTATCAAGAGATGGATCAAGAGCAAATAAATTTCAAGCCTTACGCATACAAATACTACGAAGGCAAAGAGGCTCAGAACTTAGCGGACATTCTTTTAATCATCTACAATTTAACCAAATGAAAAAATGCACTATCTGTAAGCAGACTAAACACTCAGGAGATTTTTACTTTATCAAGAGCGGTAACTACTACTCTCCCCATTGTATTCAATGCGAAAAATTAAAAGCAAAAGAAAGAAGGAATAGTAATCCCGATGGATGGATAGGAGTTATCTGCGGAGAAGATGATTGGATGAAACACTACTTCCTATGAACGAAGAGATACTCTTTAACCTAATCAAGTCGGTAATACCCGACCTTAAAAGGACTGACCAATTCAGTTACCGAGATGGATATTCTCCTAAGTTTAATTTAACTATCGAACTGAAGTGCAGACATAGGCATTACGATACTATCTTAATCGAGAAAATTAAGTGGGATAAGCTGATAAAATGCAAACCTGTTCGGTATATTAACTCCACTCCGATAGGTATATTTTCCTTTGACCTTCACAAAGTAAAAGAACCCGAATTTTATTTAAGGGAAATGCCACATACCACCGAGTTCGAGGATACCCAAAAAATACCCAAATTAGTAGGGATGCTTTTTATCGAAGATGCTGAAGACCTCACACACCTCCTCAGACGCATTTAGAGGCGATTTAAGAGCCTATCTCAGTTCGGTTAACCTGAACCCCATATCCCACAAGAAACGAGCCGTTTTCGAGCTTTCCTTGCGTACCTTAGTTTCCGACCAATCGGGATGCTTTAGGTGGAAATGTTCGTGAAGTGCGTATAGTAAATACCTGTACCCAGATAAACGCTCATCTAACTCCATTACGTTATCTTCTGTGTGAGCGAGTCCGTAGGCTCTCTCCTTCCCTAACTTTCTATGGATAACCTTATGCGGATTCTTCTTCTGTGTCATAGAAGTTACTTTTATAGATTTCACGCATACCGATATGAATAATGTACAGAGCCATTAACTTAATCTCCTTAAGAATCATTCGCTCCTCTTCATCGCATAGTCCCATATCGTATTCTGATATGGCATTAATTGCGTTAAAGGCTGCTCCTATATCTTCGTGCGGAGTAGTAAAGTTCGGTATTTGCTCATCTACTTCCATCAGTAATCGGTTTTAATTCGAGGTATCCCCTTCTTTGATTTGAACTCTCGAAGGTCTTTCTCGATGTTCTGTCGGCTTTCCTTTCGGTACTTTTCACACAGAGGCTCAAGGATTGATAATCTCTCCGCTGCTTCGAGTTTGCTCAACATTTCCTGAATTTGCTTCTTGAGAATCGGTGTGTCTTTGTGTCCCATTTTGTAGTGTTTGTATTTTCTTCAAATATAAAATAGCGTCTTGTAATTCTTCTATTAAATGTTGTATCCACTCGTGAGAAAGCAAATCATCACGATCCATAGTAACTCCGTATTTCTTAATCCCTCTCTCTTCTCGATTACGGAAGTCCTGAATAACCTCATCTAATATCTTACTCATTTGTCGGTTTTATCGTGATAGTGATGACAGACTTTGCATTTATACTGAATCTTTTTAAGTCCAGAAGCGTTCGTTCTGCGTTTGTAAATTACTAACTCATCAGAACCGCACTCAGGACAAGAACCTCTATCTTGACCGAAGATAACTCCGTAGTGAGTTTTACTATCAATGTGAGTGGATAATTTTTTATGCACCTGCTCCAACAGACTTACATCCATCTTGCAATACTTGACCATATAGTTCAGAGCCTTCTGGTCTTTATGCAGTACAATGTTCTTCCACAGATTAAAATCGGTCTTAATCTTGTGTCCTATCCCTAAGTATTTAGCTATGTAGTCTAACCGATTAGAATTAAATCGGAACTTACTCCGAGCCACCTTCAAGGTATCGATAGTAACGTACTTAGGGAACATCGATATCTGATGAAACAAACACCGAGTCCGAATCCACGCAAGGTCGAACTTATCTCCGTTGTGTCCTACTAATTCATCGGCTTGGTTTGCTATATCGATGAACTTTTCGAGCATAGCCTTATCATCTTGGTTCTCATCCCACGTTAATCCGTGAACCTGGCGGTCATCTTCCCACTTGTAACAGATGCAAATAATCGCTCTCTCCTTAATGATATTGGAGTAGTCGATGTTTTGTTTGTAGCCTGCACTCCAGAATAAGCCTATATTGGGGCTTGACTCGATATCGAAGTATAGACGCCTTCTTTTAGATTGCAACATTTATTAGCTTTAAGATAGGTTTGCGTAGAATGTAGATACTGAATAAAATAATCAGACCCCAAAGATTCCACCATCTTTTCTTAGCTAATTCTTTCCAATGTAGTAACTCTTCTTTCAGCTTGTAGGTAGACTCTTTGTAGGCTTCTATTTCTTTTTGCAGAAGTTGAATACGACTATTGTCAACCACCACACTTTTAATCGTATCACGAATAGTGATAGTTCGAGTGATAACTTTCGGAATACGGATGTAATGCGTGTCTCTCTTTTCATTGATCTCTATTTTAGTTTCGTAAGTAGTATCGTGCAAAATAGTAGTATCGCTCTTGGTTATTATTGTGGTATCGTTCGCACAATATAATCCACTCTTGACTACCACTTCAGCTACTTTATCGAGCTTCTCCTTATCCTTCAGAACCTGCTTGACAGGATTACACGATAACAGAATAGCTATCAGAGTCAGAAGAAAAGCATAGATAAAAACTAAGCGGTAGGATTTCATATCTTACTTAATTGGAAGTGCATCCCGTCTTTACGAGTCCAAGTACCTCCCCAATCGAATCCGTTATCTGTAAAGCATTTAACGAACTGAGGTGAGAGTTTAGGAGTCTGACCTAAGCCATTCTCAAAAGCGTTAACATCTATTGCGATTCCCCAACTATGCAAAGACATCGAACTTAAACCTCGCTTCTTACGGATATTAAAACAGCCATCCCAGGTCTTTAATTCCTTTACGCATCCTGTTGCTATCAAAGACTGAAAAGCCTTTTTTAGAGGCTCTACTAAATCTTTATTACAATAGATTCGCTTCGGGATAACTCCGATTTCTAACTCCGTAGGTATATCCCACAGAGTCATAAACTTATTAGAAGGAGATGGCTCTCCGTACTTTTTAAGAGCCTGTGCTGATGTCACCATCGGTAAAAAAGTTTGAGATGAATTTACCTACTACCGCTAAACACATTACAATAGTTCCCAAAATGGGATGACCACTTAAAACTATGATCCCTGCTCCGAATGTACCAGAGGCAGCTAAAGAATCTCCGAGGACTCTCATCCGCTTAGGAGTAGGCTTGAAGTATTGAGACCAACCGAATTTCATTCTCTGTCTTTTTTGTTTTGTAATTGGATTGCGATGTTGTTAATTGCTCTCTCGATTTTATCGAGCTTCTGATTGATATAGTCATCTTCTTTTTCAATCATACTAACTCTAATCTCTAACTCTTTAAGTTTAAGAGTAATCTTCGTGTAAATAGTAATCAAGCCAACTAAAATAGCGATGGCTTGACCTACTAAAAACAAAACTAAATCTGTCATTTTTTAGAATCTATCAAGTCAAATAATTGAGGATAAAATTCATCAGTCTCGATAGTTTCCAATGCTTCCAGAGTCAGGTCTGATCCCCACAGGTTAGAGACATCGATGTTCTTCTCAGCGGTCAGTAAATCCAAATGCTCTTGATTGAACGCTTCGATACTTTCAGCAGGAATAAGCATAGAATCTCCTTCCTGCTTTCCGTACTTTTCGAATAGTTCTTTCTTAGCATCCTCGTAGAGTTTCACCTCATCGGATACTACTTTGTTCAATCTTTGCAGATAGACCTTACTCTTTAAGGACATTTTCTGTTTCAGGATACCAAGACTAACGACTTCGCTTCCCTCTTTTGTTTGCTTCGTTACTCCGTTAAGTTCGTAGTAGAGATTGATTACTTCGTGCAGTTTTAATGTCATATTAGGTATTTTAGGTAAATAGAAAAACTTAGATAATTGTTAGGCTCAACTGACCTGCTCCCCAAATATAGGCAGCATCATTTGATCCGTCCCATCCTTCGTACTCCGTTCCGTTCAGAGAAAGGTTACCTTGAGCAACCTGAGTAAGAACTTCATTACCTTCTGAATCTTGACTCGCTGAGAGGAGTTCGTAAAAGAACGTAGCTGAATCTTCCAGGTTATCAAAGACCGAGTTCATATTGAACTTAGTTGCGGACTTTACTTGTCCATTGACCCATACATTAACTAATTGAATTGTTTTCATTTGTTTTTATTTTAGTTTAATTTAACCCATCCTGTTCCGTTATATCCCCACCATCCTGTTGAGGTGATTGTTGTGCCGTTTCCGTTGTTAGCATATACCAAAAGACCTGCCGCAGGAGTAGCGATTGCTTCCGCTTGTGCTCCTGTCATTCTCGGAGGTAGGAAACCTTGTGTAGTAGAATTAATTTGTACTAATGCACTTGATTCATTTGTACTATTATAGTCAATTCCTTTTTGAAAACCTACATTACCTCCATTGAAAATTTGAATTACACGAGTTCCATCTGCTCCTATATTAAGTCCATACAAATTACCATATCCATCATTTGTATTGATTTTATATGAACCTGAAATAGAAATAAATCTTAATGCTGCAAAATTATTATTTATTTGTATATCACCTGTTCTATTAACAGTCATTGTTCCATTAACATACAAAGGTCCTGCGGTGTTATTTATCATAAAACCAGCCGCGTGATTGTATTCAATAATCCTAATATTTGCATTAGTATTAAATTGAACTCCATTTAGTCTCGCAGTACCGTTGACATCAAGCAAAAACGTCGATTCGGTCGTAGTTCCCAAAAGTAATCGCCCACTATTTGTAAATGTTGCAATATCACCGGCATTTGAATTATATAAACGCAAAGAATTTGAACTTGCAGGTATATATAAATCCCATCTTGCATCTGAAACTCCACCTGTTCTATTTAATACCAATGAAGATTCAACATTTGATGTAGCAGTAATCTGTAACCATCTACCTGTTTTGCTAATTATTGTTGATGTACCGATAGCAGCGTTACCATTGTTGTTTATATACAACCTCTGATTCCCTTGTCCATCTGCTAATATGATTGTATTGGAGAGGGAAGAAGAGAGACCTGTTACATCAGCACCTATAATTGTGTTGTATTGACCTGTAGTAATTCCTCTACCAGCATTTCTACCTAATAATGTATTCCCACTTCCTGTTGTAATATCATTACCTGCTCTTGCTCCTATTCCGGTATTATTTGCACCTGTAGTAGATAATCTTAAAGCCTCCATTCCAAAAGCACTATTCTCTCCACCTGAAGTGCTGGTTGTTAATGCATTATATCCTACAGCAGTAGAGTATTGACCTGAACCTGTTAATGATGCAAGTGCATTCCCTCCGACAGCGGTGCTTAGTGAATTAGTATTTAATACTAAAGCATTATTACCAATCGCAGTATTACCAGAACCTGTTACATTGTCTCTTAAAGAATTTAATCCAACAGCAGTATTGCTCGCAACATTTCCCCCTCCTTTACCTACTGTCAATCCGTTTATGTTGGCATCTAAGGTAGAACGGAAAGTGCCTGTGACTGAAAGTTTGAAACCTCCATCAACTGTGCTACCAATTAAAACATTTCCAGTTTGAGTTAATCTCATTAACTCCGTTCCATTAGTAGTAAAATTTGTAGGACCATTAAAATCATTAAATAAAGACAATAAATTAGTACTAAAAGAAATACCAGCACCATATATCCCTGTTGGACCTACACCATTATTGGTCATAATGATTCTGGTAGCCTTTGTTGCATTTGCATCATAAATCTGCAACTGAGTCCCATTATATGTGTTATATGTTGTTGCTGGTCCAATGGTGGCTTTAGTGCTTGTTACTGCAACATTTGTTCCATCATCTTGAATTAATGAGTTCCCCAATGCAGTAGAACCTGTCCACTTTGAAACGTAGTTGGTAGTTCCCGAACCGCTAACACCGCCTAAACCTGTAAGAGTATAAGTAGGGATATTAAGAGTAGCACCTACGAGAGTAGATGCTCCGCTTGATCCTGTTGTCGTTAAAGTAATCGCAGACTGCTTTGCGTTAAACGTACTCCAATCCGTAGAAGAAAGCTTACCTGTATTCGTAGCAGAAGCAGTAGGTAAATTGAACGTATGAGTAGAAGTAGTAGAAGAAATTGTAAAATCAGTTCCGCTTGTACCTGTTGCGAATGTCTGAGTAGTAGCGGTTAATCCGTTCAGGCTAACGATTCCTGTATCTGTGTCGCTATCGTTTACCCAAGCAGTTCCGTTGTATTTAAGAACCTGTCCACTTGTAGGAGTTGTAATCGTAACGTCTCCGAGTTGTCCTAAATTGTAATCACCTTCCGCAGCTACAACCGCACCTGTGCGACCGAACACACTTTGAACAGGAACTGATAGAGTTTGATTTACCCAATTAGTTCCGTTGTAAGTAAGTACCTGACCATTCGTAGGAGAACTTAAAGAAATGCCACCTAAAGAACTGAACTGAATGTTATTCCCTACAAAATTAGAAATAACCGAGAGAGTAGCTTTGAATGAAAAACCCGAAGAAGGATCACCAACGATAATCAAGTCTGTTAGCGTAGGAGTTCTTGGAGTTAATTCGTTTATCTTTTTATTTGGCATCTTATTTTATTTTCTATAAATAGATTAACTTGGATATTGGAAAGTCGATGGCACTACGCATCTGTTAGCGATATACGGAAGGTCTAAGGTAATATCTGCCCGAACTCCTGCGAGCAAATCGGGAGTATCCTCGGTAAAGAAAGAAAGAGTAGCACTCAGTCCCTCATCGAATTCAAAAGATTGCGAACGCAACTGAGCGATAATATCCTGACAGACCTCTAACATATCACTAAGAACCTCGGTCTCGTTTGTCTCTTCGTGTAGCATCCTATCGAAGAAATACAAAGAGAAATTCAGAACGACACTACGCTCCTGAATCTGACCACCTGTCAAATCAAAATAAAGGGAAGGATATACGTTATCCGTTCCCCTGCTTAGGTAATCGGGAAAGTCTCCGAAGTAAACGCTCTTTATCTGTTGATGTGCGTTCGCTAAGTCCGTTATCGTTTTTACGATTTGATTGAGTGTCATTTTCTTGCTTTTCTAAGAAGACTTTCAGCTTCTTTTGGTTTTTAAGTGAGTAGGTTTTATTTGCCACAGCATCGGGTTATGTTACCTTGATATCTTTCTTCGAATGATTTACCTGCACAACAGTCATCATCTCCAAGCCAAATAGAAGTAGTATAGGCTTCGTTATCAGGTACGATAACATCGTAGCCGTTCCCTGGGTTATTGTAAAGAGGGAACATATTTGTACCTGACTTCTCTTTGAGATACTTAACGAGTCTTTGCTTATAGAACTCTGCTCTCGACTTATACCTATCCGCTACATCTATCATATCGGAAGCACTCGGATTCTCTTGACCTTCGCCTGTCTTACGGATCATTCCTTTGTTGTAGAACTGATAGGATAATCCCATCGGAAGCTCTGACATAACAAAATAAACCAGACAAGGAGTAATATAAGTATCCAAAAGAGTCGCTTCATCATTGGTTAAGTCTTGATCTTGAATACCTGTTTGTAAACGCTCGTAGAGTCCTGTACCCAACGCAGGGAGGATATACATATCCTGAGCCGTTAGAATCTCAGGGTTAATCAGTTTATCATCGCAATTATTGTGCAGACCTGTACGATCTTTGATAGTCTGTACTGAAATGAAAAGTATGTTTCTGCTCATCTTATTTGTCTTTTTTGATTACCACCTTCGATACCCATTGATGCCTGCACGAAGGGGAATTAACCCCATCCCCCATATTCCACCATCCACCGCCTCTATCGAATACTGAGTAACCTAATCGGCGAGAAATAGACTCAATCTCAGAGCGAGAATAAAGCCTATCTAAACTCATCAGCTTCGCACAGAATGGGCGAGAAGGATGAGCGGAGGTATTTCTTTCGCTCGTAGGTACTATGGACTTCCATTCGTACGAATAGCGGACAAGAAACGAAGTCTTGACAGGTTTATCGATAATCTCAGATAAAGGCTTGGTGAGGCTCCTAACCCCCTTAGGATTGATTTTAAGAATGTCCAACTCCTGAAGTTTACCGATACGCTCTTTAACGACTACCAAATCCTCTTTAACCGCCTTAGCGATATCCTCATCGGAAATCCCTTTGTTCTTAGCGATTACATCCAGAATCTTCTTATCAAGAGTATCATCGATTACCTCATCCCGAAAAGCTAACTCTTCTTGTTCCAAATCCTTACCGAATACTTGGCGAGTCATCAAAGTCTTATAGTTATCAACCGATTCTCCGTACTCAGAGAATACCTGAATAACCGCATCCATATCATTTGAGAACTCATCCGCACCTAACCAAGTAGCTAACTCCTCTTCTCCGAGTCCGTATGCACTCTTCAACATCTGAGAGGCTTGCTCACGAGTTATCTTTCCTTTGTTATACTCACGAATGATCCGTTGGAAGTTCTGCCACTCTCTGCCCTTCATTCCCTTCAGATGCTCATTAATCATAGCCTGAGAAGGCTCAGGAGTAACCGCAGTAGGCTGATTCAAAGGAGGTAGTCCAAGTTTCTCACGAATCTCATCTTGAGTCATATTTGCAGCGATAATGCTTTCGCTGAACTCGTAGCTAATAGGTTCAACAGGCTTAATCGTAAGCTCTGAAGTAACCCCTCTCTGCTTAGCTAAGTTGTTAAATATACCTTCGATAAACTGCTGCTTATCATTAACGTAAGTATTCTTGAAAATCTCGTAGGCATCACGAATTTGAGAGCGTGAACCTAAAGCCCCAGGAGTAGAGATACCAAACAAATCAGGAGCGGTAATCTGATGACCTGCAAAAATGTTTTGCTGAATCATCTCATCGACACGACCGAAATCCTCCTTAGTCAAATCACTCGCACCTAAATCTTCTACAATAGGCTTGCGTGCTGAATCTTGAACAAAAGAAAGAATGAATTTTTTACCATCAGAACCGCTGAATCGATCCGTAAATCTCCGCTCGATGTTCCGCTTCTCATCGGGAGAAGGCTCACCATTCGGAAGGGTAATAAGTTTACTAGCAGAAAACCCTGTCTGTGCGTTACCTAATACGTGCTTAGATACTTCGACATCGCTCTCTATATAATTAAGAGAACCCATATAGCCTGGGAGTGCGTAAGTATCAAGACCTGGGCGGTACTCTTTAATGTACATTATCTGTTTACCTACTCGGTTCTGAGTATTGTAAGCAGGGATAACTTTCGGCTCTTCTTTCCTATCTGACCAATCCTGTTTATACCAGAACTGCGTATTATCTTTATTCGAACGAATTTTAGTATAGTCAATGTGGCAAATCTCAGCCAATAATCCACCGACCTTACTCCAAATAACTTCTAAGTAAGCACCTCCAAAAATCTCAACATCGCTCGATACTTTGCGAGTAATATCGATAAGGCTCTCGTAAGGATTCGGAGCTTTGATGAATAATTCTGCCTGAGCATCTACCTCATCACTTTGCCAACCATTCCCGATGATGTAGTTAACTTTACCTCGCACGATAGCATTATGCTTCGCACTCTTATTGTAAAGACCCAAGAGATAAGTAGGATAATCGTTCTTATCACCGAACTCAATATAACCCACACCCTTTTTCTCTCGGTACTCAGGCTGCTTCGCCTCAGCGAAACTTAATATCACAATGTTGTCCATCATAAAGTAATAAATGAATTATCAGGATTATTTGTAGTGTAGTTCGTAGGTTGATACTCAGGAACTATCACCGTATTATCGGGTTCGTTATTTAGATATCCGCTATAATTCTCATCAGAAATTAATAAAGCATCCACAGGCTCTGCATCAAATTCGTTGCTATAAACATTCACTTGTAAAAGATTTCCGAGGTTACTCAACCGCATAATACCTGTCTCTAAAAGAGTAAGAGCATTATCAGGGTTCGTATTCGTTGTAGATGTTTGCTCGTAGATTTCATATTCCCAATCACCTTCTGGAGAGTCAGCGAAATGAGTATCTACGTCTATTGAAAACTGATTATACCTCTCTTTATGTGGACTCGTATCCGTAGCGTTTAACATTACAAAAGAGACTACCTGATTAGTACCTCTGCTCTTAAACCAAAATAAATAATTCGGAGTAGTAAGAGTCTGCCTCTCGGTCAAAGTAACCACAATTCCCGAACTTGTATTCTTAGTAAAGTGAATCATACTACTAAATAGATAAATTCTGTTTTTTTCCCAAAAAGAAAAACCCCCACCGAAGTGAGGGCTTATCTACCTACCTATAACGAGCCACGAAAGCTTACGTTGTAAGACCTGCAATGATACCACTTGCTACTTCAGGAGCGAGTTGTTTCTCAGCACCTGTGATAGTCAAAGTGTAACCACTACGGTCTCCCTGAGCAGTACCAGTTGCAGCAGTACCGCCTGTTACATCACAACCTTGTGTGCGACCCAAGAGCCAATACTTATCATTAGCATCTTGAACTACAACCAACAAAGTGTTCTGAGCGAGAAGCAGAATCTCGTTACGAGTATTCGCTTGGAGTTTATTAAGAACGATGCTGAGTTCCTGAGCGTAGAATACTGTTCCGTTTTCTACAGAAGCAGTAATAGTCTCAGTCAAAGCACCTGTGTTCTTAACTAACTCATATTTACGGAATACCTTACCTGCTGATTTTGTGATAGCAGAAACGATACCAGAAGCTTCGGTAATTGCAGTCACGTTACCTGACTCAATCATCCATACCGCTTTGATACCACCCAAACTATCCTTACAATCAAGAGTGTATCCCTGAGTTAAAGCACAAGGCATATTATTAAATTTATTAAGTTAAAAAGTGGGGGGTGATTAGCCCCCCGATTTATTAGATGATGAAAGAAGCAACCTCATCGAGGAAGGCTACGTTTACACCGAGTTTGAACTCAGCTACGAAACGCACTTCATCTGCTTCTTTAGCGTAGAACAACTCGTAACGCTCTTCTTCGTTCAGAAGATCAGTTCCGATGAAAGCGTTGCTCAGACGCATAGCATACAGCTTGCTAATTCCGTTCAGACCTGGGGTAGCTACTACTTTGATAGAAGTACCTGGCAGGATGAACTCGCTGTCAGCTTTACCATCGAAAGAGTAATTGAACATATTAGCGTTCTTCAGAGCGATGGTGTAAGTGCGGAATACGTCCTGAGACATAAAGATGGTCATATCATCTTTAGCTACAACGGTAGCAGGGATAGCACGATACAGAGCATCTACAATCGCTACCACGTTAGCAGAAGTGATAGAAGTAGCAGGAGTTCCGTAGTATGTAGTGTTGTTAGCTTCAACAGCAGATGTCCCTATGAGCTTAACAAGGCCATCAAATTTGTTGAGGTTAACATTCGCAGAGGCCGTATCTCCAGCCCACAGCGCAGTCTCCAACTGAGCAGCGATACGAGCAGACTTCTTGTCGTTGTACTCAGCAGCGAAAGCGATAGTATCATAACGGCTTCCTTCAGGAAGAGCCTTTTGCAGATACTTGCTCTCAAGAGATTTAGGACACAGAGACTCGTTTACTTTGATTTTACCAACAGTCACAGTACGCTGAGTGAAAGTAGTAGTACCAGAAGCGTTGAATCCGCAAGTACCACCTGCTTGGAAGATAGCGTCGGTATCCATAATGTTGATTTTCTCAGAGGATTTAACTCCTACCATTACGTTACCTTGAGCCTTAATCAAAGAAGCGGTTTTTGCACCGAGTACAGAACTCGTTACCAAGAGTGCTTCATTCTCTTTGGTATAGTTGGTTAGTGCGGTTACGTCAAAAGCCATTGTTGTAAATTTTAGATTTTAGATTTATTTGTTTGCGTATTTACTCAAAAAAGCATCGATACGAGCATCTTTGCTCGGTACTACTTTATTGAATGTTTGCTTGGGTTTCTCGGTAGCATCGGCAGAAGGAGTCTGAATCAGTTGCAAAACGACATCAGTAAGTTCTTTGATAGCAGCCGAAAACTTTGCTTCTGCTTCTGCCATCTTTACTTCTTGTGCTTTTTTGCCCTTCTTCATATCCTCGATTTGAGCTTCCATCTCTGCGATTTTCTTCTTCATTTCCTCATCTACTACTTCTTCAACAGGAGCAGCTTCAGGTTGTTTGATTTCAGTAATCACAGAATTCTCATCAAGTACGATAATCATTCCATCAGCGAGTTCGTGTTCGCCAGCAGGAGCAGGACTTTCTTGACCTGCGTCATCTACGAGCATAACCTTACCACCGACTTCGAGCTTATCCATCTTGACCTTAGCTCCGTTCTTAAGTACATATTCTTTGTACTCAGGAGCAGCAGGCTCGATTGATACCTCTATCTCTTGTGCTTCCACAGGAGCAGGAGGCATCTCAGCGAACATCTGCTTGATTTGCAAGAGTGCTTCTAAAGGGGTCATAAAATAATTTAACCATAAATAGGTGAGGGAGTTAAATGTGACCACATAAAGAAAAAGGGGAGCGTAGAAACGCCCCCCGATTTTAACCAAAAACTAAACGCTATGAGACTACTAAGATACTTGATGTAAGATATCTATAATATCCTGCATCATTTTCTGTGGATTACTTATTCCGCTCTTCGAATAGTTAAAGACCCCCTCAACTGAGAATCCTTTTAGTTTACCTTCTTTAACGAGTTCCCAGACATCCTCATTCTCTACTTTGAAAGAACCGAACCAAGAGCCATCCTTTACATCTTCAAAACCCTTCATCGGCTTGATACCACGCTTCTCATCGACTATCCAACTCTCGAACATTGTTACGCCTTCGACTACCATTCCGTTATCGTGCATCAAATTTACATTCGACTGATAACCCTTCTTAAAGTATTTCTGAGCGATTTTCTTAATTGTGTCTGCGGTGAATACAACGTAATATTCGCCGCTTGAATCGTAGCGATAGATAGGAGTATCAGCTAACATAAGAGGGCCAGAGATAATTCTCTCCTCCTCATCTTGAATCTCGAAACTCATCTTCTCTGATTGGCGAATCTTAGACTCTGCCCACGCAAGAGCAGACTTACCTCCCCACGCATCGTACATCAACTGACCGCAGCCATCTCCGTAACCTTTAGACTTATCTGCGTTAGCTTCGTGCCTACTAAGGAATGAATACATCCGCTTAATAGTCTCTAATGAGATAGGCTCTCCGTTGGCTAATTGATTGGCTCGGAGTTTACCGACAGGAGTACCACACGAACCCCATCCGTTTTCTTCTGCCCATTTAAGAGCGTTCTTTGCGTTATTCTTAACTGACTCAGGGTAATCGCTATAAGAGTCAGCGAAAGCCAAGAATGACCGCTCTATCGCAGGTCTATCCACGAGAGCCACGAAGTCTACCTCTACGTTGGATTCTTCATCTTCGTTTATATCGAGTCTGTAAATTGGTAATTCCTTTTCCATATTCTTAAATAGATTTTAGTTTAATCTTGCTGCTCTGTTAATACGAGTGATTCTTTCCTGAGAGTTACTTACGTCTGATTCCAATACATAAGAGCGATTAGTAGCAGAACCCAACTGATTGATAGACCTCTGGTCTAATTGGGTTACTGTATTCTGAATCGGAGCTTGAGGAGAAATCGGAGCAGCACCGCCACTAACTGAAGCGGAAGGAATAGAAGGAGTACCGCCACCGCCTCCAGGTACTTTTACGGATGCGATAGCCTTTACTGATTTAATACCTGAAGCAATAATAGCTGCTACGTTAATAGCTTTAGCTACAAAGTCAAACGGAGAAGGTAGAACGGACTTTTGTCTGAGTGCTTCGGTAGCACCAGAATAAGTATTAATCAAAGCCTGAGCAATACCGAGAGCCTTACCTGCTGCGGTTTGCTGACCAACAATCTCACCGAGTTTTCCTAAAGCATCTCCAACCTCTGAAAATTGCTGCTTTCTAAAATCTGCTTTTTGCTTCTCTATCTCTTTTTGAGCTTCGGCTGCTGCTGCTTCCGCTTTAGTTTCAGCATCTAATCGAGCAAATAAATCATCGAACTCTTTTTGATTAGCATCTGCTATTCTTTTCTTTTCTATTTCTTCTAACTCCTGTTCTCTTTCTAATCTTGCAAAAATAGCATCGAACTCAGCTTGAACTGCTGCTGCTTTCGCATCCGCTATGGCTTGGTCTCTTAGCTTTTGTTCTTCTACTAATAGTTGAGTCTTTAGCTTTTCACTCGCCTTCAGTTCTTCTATTTCTAACTTCCTATTCTCGAAGTTTATCTCAGCTTGTCGAATCTTCCTTTGATTCTCATCTGTTATAGCATTTAACTCAGCTTCCTGACGTGCTTTCCTGATATCTTCTTCAGCTTGCTTATTAGCAGCTACACGCTCCTGAGCTGCTGCTTTATTCTTTTCTGCTGCCTCTTTATTCTTAGCATCTTGTTTATCCTTCGCTTCTTTATCTATCTTATTTAATCTATTCTGCTCTTCGATGTCTAAAACTTCCTTCTGAGTTTTTAGATCACGAAACTTTTTCAGCTCATCGAGAGTAAGCTCACCCTTTGCCTTTGCAGCGGTACGAAGAACATTTAATTCATTATCTATCTGCTGCTTTTTAAGAGATAATATTTCCTTCTCTTTGTTACCTACCGCAGTTAAAACATCTATCTGATTCTGTAAAGCTCCGTTAATAACCTCAGTCTGCTCTGCGAGTTTCTTCTGAGCCTCTGCTGCTTTCTCACTTGTTGAAGTCCATTCAGATATTTTACTGATAAGAGTAGTTAAACCTACGACGAGAAGTCCGATACCTGTCGCAGCGATAGCACCCTTCAGAATTGTAAACGCTCTACCTGTACCAATCGTAGCTACTCCAAAAGCCTTTTGTAAAGTAATAGCTATCGCAGTCGCAGCATTGTTAGCCCTTTGAAAAATAGCAGTAGACTGAATAACAGTATTAAGATTCTTGAAAGAATCACGAGCCTCTAACACAGAGTTAATACCCTGAGAGAAAGCCATTGCAGATTGAACTCTTAATAGTGTTTTTTCTACATTTTCATTCTCTACTCCTACCAATCCTAACGCACCCTGTACCGCAGTAAATCCACCTACTACGCCTTGTAAAGCAGAAGCAAAAGCCTGAAACTTTCTATCTGGATTAAACGCATCGGTCAAAGCCTTAGCATCTCCTATCGCATCCTTCAACTCAGCAGCTCTTCTTGCTGCCTTAACGGCTTGCTCAGAAGCAGTACCAAACTTATCGGACATCGCTTGTACTTCCTGTTGCGCTTCTCGTAATTGCTTTTTAAGTGATCCTACCGATTCGCCACCTTGTACCTCGACTTTTATGCCTATTGTTTCCTGTGCCATTATGCGTATGTTGTTTCTATTACTTTAATAAATTCACATTTCGTGGTATCCTCAACCATCGGATTGTAGTCCATAACCTTATTCAGTCTCCATAATGAACCATCAATCCAAATAGGTCGAGAGAAATCAAGATTATAGATATCTATATCCGTTAAACGCACGTTACAGGTAAGTAGCTTAGAATCTTTATCAGCAATCTCAGCAACGTAATCTCCCCAATATCCGTTAAATAAATTAGCGGAAGGATAAGTACCTGACAGAGTAAAATAAACTTCTTTAGGAGCACCGAAGTTAATATCCGCAGTAGGAGTGTAAGGATCATCTAAATGACCACCATATCCGTAGTAAGTTATCTGACCACCGCCTGGGGTAATGTTAGAAGTTCCGTTTTCTATCTTCCAAGAGTTTCTACCTGTTATCTTTCTTACTTGTAGAATGCGGATAACACTATCCATCTTATCTTCTGAAGTAGAGTTCTGAGTATTGCTCAGCTTGAATATAGAAGAATGCACTTTATCATTCGCAGCAGGAAGAACGAGAGCAGTAGCAGCGAAGATTATCTCTGCGGTTTGTTTGTCGTTTGCAAACTCAAAACCAGTATCCTCTAAGAAATCTCCGTAGCCTTCATTGTACTTCTTAAAGTAATTCTCATTATAGAAATCAACATCCTGCTTGTACTTGTATTCAAAGAATCTTCCGTTCAGTTCGCTCATCGGCTTTATTCTAAACGGCTTTGATCTATCAACCTTCAGAGTCCAATCAATCGTGTTATCGAAATCGTAATAGTCGATGAATGGAGTAATGATTAGATGCTTTACCCTATCTGTGCTTTCCGTTACATACAAGTTAAACATCTTCACAATAGAAGAGAAGAAGTCTTTTTGAAATACACCTCTCGGAGTAACCTCGTTTATTTCGATAGTTTCATTCAGATTATACGGAACTAACGTAGCTATGCTTGTATTGATTTCTAAATCATTGGTCAAGAAATCTACCTGCATATTATTCGATACTCCAGAGAAAATTAATCTGAATTGTATAGTATCATTCGTAGCTAACGTAATTGGGAATGTGATAGTCTTATCGAAGTTCCCTCGATTCTGACCAATAAAAGACTGAGCCTGAAAGACTCCGTTTTTGTACCAACCTATATTAACCGTTCCTGTCTGACCTGTTCCTACAACAGTCGCACCTGAGCAGACTATCTTAGCTTCAGCACTTAATGAAGCTCCTGTGTATTGGAAAGCAAAACTACCGAGAACAGTAAACTGACCGAGTTTAGTAGCTATGTATTCGATGTTTGTAGAACCTGAAGGAGAAGCAAATAGGTAACTCATTAAACTATCATAAGCCTTGAACTGCAAAGTAGTCGCTTTGCTCAAGTCCTTCTGATTGTTAGGAACTACTAATCGCTTGAATAGATTGCTATTGAAGAACGAACTCTCCCACGTATATCCCGCACCTGTGATAATCTTATCGATGTATTCACGAACGAATAGAGCAGGTCTGAAAGCCTTGTACTGCCAATCGTGTTTACCTACTGAAACTTGACCATAGTCTATAAGCGGATAGAAATACCCCATACCTGAAGCAGTACTACCAGATGCTTGTTCCCAAGAGTTTACGATATTAGTTGCAGTCCAAGCGTGATCATAAGCAGAGAAATCTAAATCCTCTATTTTACGATTAGCGATAGCAGAAACGAATCCACCTAATTCACCGAAGACCGCACACTCGTACTCTATTGATCCATTATCGATGATTATCTCAAGCAGTCTGATAATCCCTTTGAAGATTTGAATCTTATCTACATAGACAACACAA
>Ga0315909_10001380_pt1 | contig 32859 bp, 31 predicted proteins | sample LakEriMetagenome_11_FD_203527 | JGI IMG/M metagenome (GOLD analysis project Ga0315909, IMG submission 203527) | Freshwater fungal communities from buoy surface, Lake Erie, Ohio, United States - Buoy 2 MA125 | ecosystem: Environmental > Aquatic > Freshwater > Lake | place: USA: Lake Erie, Ohio... | reverse complement strand
CTTGAATAGCTGGTGCTAAAGCAGGACCCACTCCAGGAATCATACTTAGTCCTTGTCCAAGACCACCTCCTATTTGAGAACCTGCAGAAGCACCACCACCAAGTTGAGAGAATCCTGCTCCCATTAATGATGATATAGCTTGTCCACCACCTCCTGACATAAAATTTGTAAAGTCAAAACCACCTTTTGCTTGAGGAACAAGCCCTCCTGATCTATATTGTTTTATAATATCACTGTCAGATAGAGGCTCATATCCAAGATCAGAATATAAATCTCCAGGATTGTACATGTTTTGTATCTCTGTAGGATTACCACCAATAGAAGCACCATATTCAGCAAGGATTTCTGTTCCTGTACCTCCAGGAATAAATCTTTCATTAGGGCTTACAACAGCATCTTCTGGACGAACATATCTTCTAGCTGTTCTTTCTGGTTGTGTTTGAGAAGCCTGTAATGCTAAATCGCTTATTTTTGCAGAGGTTTCTAATTCCTTGCGTTGCTTCTTCATTGCACCAATTGATTGGATTCCTGAAATAATGCCACCTATTGCAGGAAGTCCTTGCATAATGCCTCCCATAATGTCTGGTTTTTGTCCTCCTGCTCCTGATAATATTCCTGCAGCACCTCCTTGTGCTTTCTTAACCTTTTTGCCTTTTTCTAGTTTTAATGCAGAAGGTTTGAAGTTTATCTTTGGAGCAGTTCCAGATAAGAATTCAGATTTAGGGGAATACTGAACTCCTCCATCTTCACCTCCAATATTACCAAGGCTTCCTATTAATCCTTGTAAAGCATTCATCATTCCTCCACCACCACCTTGTTGAGCAGCAGCTTGTTTCTCTTGCTCAGCTATTATTTGCTCTTGTGTTTGTCCTGTAATACTCAAAGGAACAAGATCAGCATAGTCTTGATAGGACTGATATTGTGGAATAGCATCTTGTTCACCACCAATATACGATCCCACCTCAGCTTTCTTAATCTGTTTCTTAGCTTCAGGATGAGCTTTGAAGAATGCAGCCTCTGTAGGATATTTCTTGTAGAATTCCTTTTCAGATTTAACACCAGCGATTTTGAGAAACTTTGCTTTCATATTATTAATATTTATCTAACCATCCACCTTTGGTTGGTTTGTTATAGTTTGTAAAATTAAGTAATTGATCTAAATGTTGTGCAGTTTTTTCATCTTGTTGGTTAACACCATTTTTGGCTACAGGATATTCTTTCACCTTCTTACCCTTGAACTTGTAATCCTTTCCTGGTTCCATATATTGAACATCTCCTTCATCAGAGATTCCTATTAGATCTTGGTTAACCCCCTGCATTGTTATATTTGGAGAATCTATTTCCACCACCTTTCCCCAATTGTCAGGATTCCAATATCCCATGTTATCTTTTACAACAGATCCATTCTTACTAATATTCCTAGGGGTCCAATCTAGTCCATGTTGATAGAAGGACATTGAACCACCATTTTCATGCCTAGGAAGTTTTGTATTTTTAGGAGATTCTGAAAGAGTTTTTACATCACTAGCAGCATGTGCTCTTTTTAACCATTTGTTAAAAAATTGTGCCCCTTTCGTAAAGTAATCTCCTTTCATTCCTTGAATTGCTTTGCTATAAGGAATAAATCCAAGTGCTCCTTGTACAAAATCTTCACCAGCCTTTCCCCAATTTTTATCCATAGCATATCTTGCTGAAGTATACAGATCACCTGTACCGCCTGCAATTTGGGCAAGGTATTGTGTAACAGGATTTGATGATCCAGCAAGAGATGCAACAGCTAATGTGGATTTTGCATTTTTTACAGCGTTTGAAGGTTCATATCTTTCTACATTATTAGTTGATTTTTTAGAAGGTGCATTTTCTTTCCACACCATTTCAAACGGTTTAGAAGAATATCCTGTTTGAGCACTAGGAAGAGTTTTCTTTGCATAAGGACCTTCAGAAGGTGTGCTTCCTGTACGTGCATATGTGAATCCTACAGAACCAGGAATAGAAGCTCCTGCCTCAGCTTTCTTTTTCTTTCTATTACCTAAAGTGTGTCTATATGTAACGTTTGTACCTTGGTTGTTACCATAATTTAGTCCAAGGTAGTCGTTTTCTCCCAATTGATAACCTGCTCCAATATTATAATTAAATGCACTATTTTCACCAAGTCCTTGTACCCCTCTTCTTGAGATCATCATTGGAGCATTGACACTAGCATTTAACGATAAAGTTTCTGTAGGGCGAGCTTCAAAATTTACATTAGGTATTGCTATAAGTTGATTTCCTGGAATTCCAATTAAATTAACTCTAGGAGTAGCAGATAAACTTGGTTGAAACTCTTCCATTGTTGGTAAAAATTGCAATGACTGTTTTTTACCTTTCTGTGCCTGAGGAACAAATGTTGTAGGATAGACATATCCACCCATTTGATACATTGGAAGAGTTTGATTAGCTCCTGCCATAGGAGGTTGGATGTTCCCACCCATCTGAAACTGTCCACCCCATGCAGGAGAATAGTTTCTACCTACATTTGTAGTGCCTAAGTATTCACCACCATTTTCGTATTTATCTAACCACTTTGCCATTATTTGAAAGATATTTGACTAGGTGTAACAATGAATTGGGAGACAAGGTGTATATCAGAACGATTATCCAATATGTGTCTCACCTTCAAATCCTTAGCTCTTAAAGGTTCTTTTCTATATGATCTCTTTCCATAGTCCATGTTTGATTGATTCACTATCTTATCTATAGAGAGAGATTCACAACTCTTGGTGAAGAGCAATTCTTTCTTGTTCTTCACTAAAGACCAGAATGTGTTATACTGGTAGAAATTATCACTCTTTGTATACGTAATTGTTTTACTTTCAGCATTATACATAGGATACTTCATGTATTCCTTTAAGTTGTTCATTGGTTTAGCCACTAATTCCAATGTTCCTGAAGACTGTTGATCATTATATAGAACAGCTTTGTTAAACCATGCATCATCTAATTGTATCTTCCTATTATCATCAAACACCCCAAATTGGTCTGGAAGGTATTGATACACCTTTGTATAATCTTTTACATTCTGTAATATCTCATCGTAATATTGATAGGCAAAAGGATATTCAATAATGTAGGGTTCTGTCACACCATAATAAGTGTTGTATATTTGGGGGTTCTTAAGATGCCTCCAAACACAACCTGTTACAGTTTGTGTATAATTTGAATTTGCAAATTCAATAATACTAATATTATCATCAACAGGAATAGACTTTCTAAACTTACATCTTCCTTTTGATTCTATTAGTAAACGGTTAACATCATCATCTACAGTGTAAGCCACCCCATTAATTAATTCCTGCTTAGAAACATTTATAGCTAACACGTTCCCAAAATTATCATAAATAATAAAGGGTCCTGAATTAGGTGCAGATCTTGTTAACTTTATATAAACAACTTTAGTCATTTACGTTTCTTTAGGGTGTTGTTGTTGTAGAGGTTGTTGTTGAAGATGTACTGCTAGTTGTTGTTGTAGTGGGACAATCTCCTTCAGTGGTACATGGTAAATAATCTGAACATAATGTGAATATTAATGTTCCATCAGAAGAGAAGGAATTATACTGAGCACATATTGTAATAGTTTGAAAATCTGTATTTGAAATAGATTGAGTGTTTCCAGAACCATCCAACCAGTAGAAGTTACCCTCTCCGCTAAGTTCTACTGTATAACAATATGTTTGTAAAGTGGTACTTGTTGTTGTTGTTAACAATGGATTTCCTGTTAGAGATTTAACTACACATCCCATATATTGAGAAATTCCATCAAGTAGCCCAGAATTATCACCTGAGAATAGTGTAGATAGAGCAAATCCTGCAGGATCTGGAGAAACATCCACTAATATATTTATTTGAGAATTTGCATCAAATAGATATATTACACACTCACAATAATACATTCCAACTGCTGCAAAAGATCCCATATTAAAATCCACTTCAAGAGTTCCTGTAGAATAGTCATATTGAGATAAGTAGTAATCAGATGTAATAGTGTCTTGGTTAATTAATATCAACTTACCATCTACTGTATACAAGAAATTACCAATTGCTATTCTATCTGTTTGTAAATCAAACTTATTTGTTAAAGATGCTGTAAGAGTGGTAATATCAAGCTCTACAACCTTCTGAGGAGAAGGTGTGCTATTCACAGCAATCAACGTTGTATTGTTTATTGATACAATTCCTGCAGATGTTGTAAATCCTACAGGAAAAGCAATGTTTCTATTGAATGTTGCTGAGAAAGGATTTTGTGTTAAACTCCATTCATTAATCTGTGTATTAATTGCCCAAAAATAATTTTCTCTAAATGCTGTTCCAATAGAAGATATGTATCCAGGAATATTTAAAATATAGAATAATCCATTATAATTGAATACAATTCTATTTCCAGAAACAGTTAAATAAGAACAACATTCAACAATATTGTCAAGAGCAAGTGTAGTGGTTTCTGTAACAGTGCATATACAAGAAGTTATTTCAACTATTTCTCCATCCATAATATGATATATTAATCCATCACCTTGATAATTAGATGTAAAATACCAACCATCAGTGAGAGGTGTGCAAGGAGACGAATAAACAATTTGTCCTAAAGACAGGCTGTCTGCAAATACGCTTATTTCTAAAAAAGAAAAAGAACAGTTTAAATTAATAGAAGTGTTGAAATAATTAGCACCATTACAAGCACTTTCTAAAGATGTTGTTGAATCTACAGTGATTGAATCTATAACAAATCCATTTATAAATATATATGAATTAGTTCCAAAATCACATGTTGTAGTGGTTGTTGTAGTTGGTGTTACATCAGTTGCTGTACCATCTAAAGAACAATCTATAGAATATGCTGTTCCTACCAAATCACAATCATAAGATGGTGGTGGTGGGGGAACATAAAGAGTGGATGTAGTGGTGGTGGTTCTTGGAACAACTTCTGCAAGACTACTTGTAGATATTGCACCAAATCCACTTAAACTAACATCAAGTCCATCACAACATCCATTTATTCCCGAATAGAAGAAATTGTTTTCTCCCATATAGAAGTTAGGAAGATAACTATGAAAGCTTATCCATGTCTTGGTGTTAAAGTTGAAAGAAATTGTCCAAGACTTATTACAGAAATATTCTTTTTCTGAAAGATAAACAATTGTTCTAATTACCGTTCCTCCAATAGTTTCTTCTATATAAAAGTCTTTTGTACTATAATCATATTTAACATCACTATTTAAAGGAACATAGTCTAATTTTGTAAGTATTAATCTATCATATTTACTGTCATATACACCATGGATTCCTATTCCATTAAAATGATTGTCTGTATTTACACCAGGAATAATTATCCTCTCGTTATTTATAACTTGCTCTAAATCAGGGAAAAATCTTAAAATCTCAAATGCTAGATGGTCTGTAAAGAACCTATTCATACCAGATCCAAATGCTGACAAATCTGTAGCTTGGTTTCCTGAAATAAGGAACACCTGTCCTCTTTTAGCATCCACTGTAACTTGTCCTTGAGGAATCTTTAATAAGAACTTATTCTGACTTCCTACATATCCAAGATCTGTTTCTGCAAAATCAATAGGAGGAGAAGATTTAAACAATGTACTGTTTCCTAAATAAGCAGCTTGTGGGTTACTTGTTTCAACAGTGAGTAGAGTGTTGTAAAGCAAAGACTTATTTTCAAACCTTGCTAATACAGCTCTATTCTGAATACCATCCAAAGATGTAAGTTTTCCGTAGTTCTGAGGAAAATCAAAAAATGATACAGAACGATAGAGCAACCAGTTATTCACCCTATTATCAGCATTTATGTCTTGAGGATCTGAATATATGGCTCTAAAAGGATAGTTTGTAAAACAGAGTTTTTCTTTCCAATCTGGAGGAAGATGGGAGAAAAAGTTCTCCTGATTCTGCTTACTAAAGGTTCTATTGTAATAATATGTATTATCGTTAGCTATAGAAACAAAGCTCTCTTGCACCCAATCATCAGGAATACCTGTACTTACGTGAGGCCAGAAATCACCTTCTCTAGGATTAAATGCTTGTCTTAAATCTGTATTGTAAGAACTTTCACAATAAAAATTAGGAATTCCATATGCAAACAAATAGAAATATCCATCATAGAATGTTCTATATGTTCCTGGTGTGTTAGGTTGTGTAGGAGGAGGTATTAGTGAGGGATCGTTAGGGCAATCGAAACTAGTTGCCTTATAAGATATTATGTTTGTTAACAATGGTGTCCCATTGTTATAACTTTCTGTAATAGATCTTGAAGAGTGCCAGTATTTTGGATAGGCAACATTACCTATTTCATCATAGAATATATCACTATCATCAGGAGCACCCACACGATTATCTATAAAAAATGGAAGCTTTGTTTTGAATGTAAATCTACTTATAAATGTATCTCCTCCAAAAATTGTTACAGGACTAGGAATTATTGTATAGTCAACATTTTTTTGAAATCCTGTATCTATTGTAATGTAAGAATATATCTGTCCCCATTGACTAATGTTTATATTCTTCAAAGATCCGTAATAAGAAACTACATTAATGTCTTGCTCTTTTCCAGGAGCATTACAAGCTCCCACCTCAGAAATAATAATTCTTGATTTGTCAGATATGTTTGGAAGTCCTGTAGTAGAATTAATTAAAGTGTTTGTTTGATTTGGATAGGGTAGAGGTGGGGTGGCTATACCTGTTTTAAATACAGATCCTGAATTTACCACTTGTAATGTAAAGTTTGTATTTCCAGAAACTTTTACAGGAACTATTACAGATTGTATAGGTGGAGTTGTACAATTTCCTGGAGTTATTGTTACAGATTGATTTTTATAATCTGTATCAATATAATTAAATGTAAAATCATCTTCTGGTTTTGTTGGAGTGGATATAGGATTGTTATTACAAATTCTATATTCTTTATAGAATACAGTGGTGTTTATTAAATCATCTGTAGTTTTTAAATATAAAGAAGATTCTCTTTGGTAATTGTTTATATTGTTTGTATCCCCAACATTTAATACACCAGGAATCAAATATTGAACAATATCAAGTGGTCTTTGCTTTATACCAATTCCATTGGGAATGTTTGAAAAATAATCATAACTGGCTATAGAATTGTAAGAATATGCATAATTCTTTCTTGTAATACCATTAACATAGATGGTTAAATAAGATTGATATGCTGCAAACATTGATGCTGCACTAAATCCTCCTATATTTGCTATTTCTCTAGAACTATTTAATGCATCCACTTGAGCCTCTTTACTAAGAAGTTTGTAGTTTGCATTATTGTTCACTTGAACAAAATGTCCCTTTCCACCACCAAACATTACATTTTCAAGCTTAATTACATTTCCTAAGAAAGGATTTCCAAAAGAAGTTTCTGGAGAATTAAACACCATTCTCAAAGCTGCTTCTGTAGTGGATCCAATAGAAGATATGCTTTCTTTTCCAGAACAACTACGTTTACTTCTTCTACCAACTTTTCTTTTTCCACTGTCAGTGATTATTTGACCTTCATCTTGCAAAACACTTGGTTGTAATGTAATTTCTGTTTTACTACAACATTGCACTGGACATAAACAATTTCCTGAACCTCCAAATAATCCTCCAATACCACCACCTATTAAACAAGGAAGAGGACAAAATGAAAAAGGACATCCTCCATCAACACCTATACTTCCAGAAGTAGATCCTATTAGAAGAGTTGCCCAATCATCTTTTGTTCTTGGTCCAGCTTTACTCCAACCATCCAACCAAGGATTGTAGTATGTAAATGTAGAATTATTTGTAGAAAAAGGATCATTCCACATATAACGCATTCCAGCACAACCATCTGCTGTAACTTTATAAACATCATAGTTTCCAGGACCTATATCAGCTTTTCCAGAAAGATATTTTGGTCTTCCAACAGCACAAAACTCTTCTGTTTTACCAGCATCTATTTTTTTAACAGTTCTTTTTCCAGTGTCTACATCTATATATTCTATATCACATTTTCCTGAAGAATCTCCAGTTATACAAGTGACCAACCATGGCTCAGCTTCTTTTGCAAATGCATTATTGTTTTTAGAAAGAAATACATCAGCTTCAAGTTCATTGTAAGGATAGTTGGGAAAGAAAAATGTTTGTTCTTGTCTTTGATAAGAACCAACATTTCTTAATATACCCTTTCCTATAATGGATTTATTCGTGCTTCTATCACCTCTCACTATTTTAAATCCAGCTATGTCAGCTTTTTGTTCATCTGTAAGATTTGATGTAAGTATTAAATTTTGAATTTGTGCAACATCCACTTTAACACCAATAGGAAAAACAGCATCAGCTGTTTGCATTTGTACAACATATTTATTAGCTGTAATAGTTGGTGTAGCACTTTCAAATATAGGACTTACAAGAACATCTGGAAACTTATGGTGTCTTATTGGTTCATTTGCTAAATTTCCCCAAACATCTATGTTACAAGGATATGTTTCTTCAGATTCCCAATATGCAAAATCGCCATATCTATGAGGAGTGGCATTTCCTATCTTATCTCCTGTTGCAACTCCTAAGTCTGTAGCAGTGTTGTATATTTTCCAATATTCACTATATCCAATTCCTGTTGTAGGATCTATGTAATCAGGTTCTCCTATAAAATCAGGATTTGTTGTAGAAACATCTGGAACAGATATTTCAAATGAATTTTTCACCCTTCCAGGAATGTGAAATCCATCTGTTTGTTTACCATTCTTAAGAAGAAAAACAATTTCAAACGCATACACCTCATCCCTTAAATACCCCCTAAGATTTGTAGCATTTAGCTCATCAGCATAATTTTCATCTGCTGGAATCTTATATGTTTGCCATTGAAGATTTATTTCACTAGCTATTTCTTGATAATTGATTCTATCAATAGATGTAAGATTGTCCCAAACAAGAACATCTTGTACCACTGTCAAATCTTGAGCTATCTCATAATAAGGATATTTTTCAAATATGTCATTGATTGTCAATCTTATCTGTGTAACATTCTGACCAGTGTATACTATTTCTTTTGTAAGCTCGTCTATAAAATATGTTCCTGCTAATTCTACAGAAGGAATATCGTTCACTGTTTTTATTACAGCTAAATTAAAATACTGAAATTGTCCAGTTTCATCAAGATCTGTCACTCTCACTCTAATAGACTTGCCCACCGCATAATCAAAGTTAGGCGTGTTTATTTGTGTATCAGCAATAGGTGTTGGGTTAGTGATAGAATAATATGAAGTGTAAGGATTACCAGTGGCATCTGAATATTGTATAGCAAACTGATAGGTTCCTGATATTAAATTTCCTCCATTTATAACATCTGTTATGGAAAGAAGAGGGATTTTAAAGTTAGGCTGTAACTTTAATTGATTACAATCCACCTCATCACTAAATCTAGGATCGCAGAAAGGAGATCCTGATTGAAGAGTGTAAGGAATGTCTGTTAGATTTAAGTATCTTCTAGGATTGATACCATCTGTCCAATAAATTTCTGTAGTGCAGTTTGTAATCTTATGCACTATCTTATGAATAGGATTCTTAATGTTAAAATTTAAACACTTTGCATTTACATAAATCTTATAGACACAATCGTTATTATCCATATATCCTATGTGAGAATCTCCTGTATCAGAGTTTGTCAAAAAGAATATATGTTTGTTTTGTTCAGCTATTAAATGATGACCTATTAAAGAGAACCCTGAAGGAAACTCTACGCAAAACTCATTACCAGGTTCATTCTGGTAGTTAACAGAATTAGCATCAAAGTTCTCTACAGCAGCATTCAATGCATACGTAAGAGAACCTTTTCCAACCTGATTAACAGATTGGTCCATGTTCAATCCTGTCTGTGCAACATTATTATTCATGTTTATAGCACTTGAATCAGGACTAACTAAGTCTTTTATCTTCTTAATTGTTTCTTCTCCAGCCATATCTACTTATTCTATTAGGAAGTTCATACATGTTAAACCTGTTCAAATCATTTTTGATTCTTCTTTGTTTAGCATATACATCTTGTTTCTTAATCTCAATATCAGCCATTATAAAGGCCTCATCAGCTAATTGTTTGTAATAAGCTAATTTTGTCTGAAGTTGATTGAAAGTTTCATCATTTGTTTGATTTGTAAGTGTTTCAAACACCTTATATTTAATAAACGCTTCAATATACTCTCTAATACGATAATTGTCAGGAATCATCTGATTACCGTTATTATCGTATTCTGTAGCATAGAACACTAAATAAACATTGCCACATCTAAAATTAGTGACAAACTTATTATCTCTAATGTCAAAACTATCTGCTTGAGAAGATCCAAAGTTTGCACAATCTAAAGAACAATCAGCTCTTACAGATATGTTTCCTGGTTTGAGCAGATATTGTTTTGTGTAGGCTATGTTCACCTGGTTATTAGTCTTGTATACAGCTTGAATAAGCTCAGGCATACACTCAGGACATCCTGTTGTACATTCAAGGTTTGTACAAGGAACACCGTTTGATATAACAGGACTCACCTGTATTGTTGTTTCAGAAGCAGCTTGAGAATAAAAAGAATTGGCTGTCTGATAGGGATAACCATTCACTGTTGTACACAACCAAGCTTCTCTAACAGCAAAGAAGTTATCTGGAAGCCTAGCTTGAAAATCTTCTATATTAAGCAGCTGTTCAGAAATAACATACGTAGCTCTTCCCAACTTTCTTAAACACTTATCAAGATAAGTGGGAAACAACAAATTGTCAACCGCCCCTGTATCCATATACGACTTAAGTTCCTCCATAACAGTAGCATATACTGGTTCTGGACTTATGAAGTTGTATTTATAATAATAACTCATTTTTTTGTGTATTTATAGGATTTAGAAACAGCCTCTTCAATTGTCATACCTTTAGAAATTCTATCTCGTATGGTTTGTTGGTGTAAATTATACTCTTTTGATATATCCATTAATATCTTACTTTCACCATTTATTACAAACTTTACATTCGTTCTTCTATTTCTATCTTGAGTGTATCTATCTGACCATTTACAATTTTCTGGACAATAATTACCATTAACGTCTATTCTATCTATAGAATAGTCTTTTGATGGTTTGTTTCCCATATCATTTATAAAGTTTTTGAAATCTAACCATCTTTCACAAACTTTTATTCCTCTTCCTCCGTAATTACTATAAAACTTATTTTTAGGATTAAGACATCTTGCTTTCATTGCTTCCCAAGAAGCATATTCTGAAGATGCACTCATATTATGCCTAGTTATTCTTTTCAATAATCCATCTTTTCTTTTACATCCACAAGATGTTGTGTTTCCATTTTTTAAACCACTAATTCTAGTTATAAACTTTCTTCCACAGAAACACTGAACTAATGCCTTTCTATATTTCTGAAACCCTGTAACTTCTTTTTCATGAAAATCTTCTTCCAAAAATGTCAAATCTCCAAATTTATCACCAAACTTGTATTCAAATTTTTTATTCATATCTTTTAAGTTTTCCAGGTGTTATAAATGTGTTGATATTTATCAGACACTTTTAGATAATGCGAAAGAAGCCTAGATGTGCTTCTTGAAGGTTTGAAATACCAAAGGTCTACATTTCTAAATCTAGCTGTTGATTTGAACCAAATCCATCCAAAGAAATGTCCCTCAGTGTGGTAGTTAAAATTATATATCCTCTTTCCTTTTTCTTTTGTCTTTTGCCAGTCTATTGGGAGGTTTACAAACTCCTTACCATCAATTCCTTTAACCTTTCTTCTTTTCTTCTTGTTTATAGAAAACTCACCAAACCCAAAAGGGAGTTTTGCTCTTTCACCTGTTTCAAGAATATACTCTTTATAAGACTCTAAAAATATGTAGATGATGTTTTTCCACTCATCAAATGTAAGCTTCACTGAGGGATTCTTACTGCAGAAATCATTGTAGTTTTCTTTGCTTGAGCTACGCCAATCTAATTTCGTTCTCATTTTCCTGCTGGGGCATTTGGTGCTTGACCATCTACACCATCATCTGTCATATCAGTTTTTATTTGGAAATAAGTTCCTAACAGCTTTTGAGAAGCAAGTTCTAACACCTGTTTCTCTAAATAACCAGGAAGTGCAAACTGTTTGTCTAGAGGGTTTTTACAAAGATCCTCTGTAGATACATTGTTATTACATGCACAATCTGAATACATAATCTCATTAGGAATCTCATCCTCAAACAATGCTGCTATTCTTATCCCTTGTAAAAGCGGATTGCTGATGTATAGATAGTCATTAATTATCCAATAATAGTCTTCTTTCTTTATTATAGGAAGTTTTAATAGATTTGTATATCTGTTGATTGTGATTTCTTTTAATTTCTTACCTGTGCCTCCCATAGCGTTTATGGAATAAACACCCTGTATTACATATTGGTAGTTTCCTTCAGCAATTCTTGGGAGCTTATATTTACTTCTTGCCACACTACAAGGATCTACATAATCGCAACATTCAGAAATAGGAACTTCCACCATCTCTAAACAAGGGATGGTGGTGAAGATTGTTGATGTTGCCCAGAGCTTTCTAAGATTAGTTTCTCTTTTTATCAACAACAAAGCATTGTTTCTAATCTCAGAAGCAATCACTCTATCTGTTATAAGAGAGTCTGTGGAAAGCAACTTATGCATTCCACGTACATCTGAGACCAATTTTCTTAATGTTGCCATATTACTTATATTCGACTTTCAAATTCTCCAACCTTACCAAAGTCAGGATGGTATATAAGAACAAGTCCTGCTCTAATATTATTTACATAATTGTTATCAGCGTGCCATCTATCTGTTCCTGAAAGAGAAGGCATTTGTTGAATCCTAACACCCTTTATTTCTTTTGCCATATAGTGGTGCTTATCGCCTGTATGTATTTCTCTATACTCAGCTGCTCCAAAAGTTAAAGCATTTTTTCCTGTAGCAAAAACTAAAGGAAGATCATCTATTTTACAGTTACCATGATGATATCCTATAAAGGTGTTTCCTAATACAGTGTATTTTGTAGTGGAATGGTTTCTTTGAAAGAACACTTTATAATTGTCCTTGAAGAACACTTCTAAAGCATGGGCTAAGTAGAATGACTTAGTGCGATCATGATTCCCTTGAACAAGAATCACTTCAACTTTATCACTCACTTCTTGTAGATAGGAAATAGCTTGCACTAACAAATCAAACCCTTCCTCATATTCATTATCATATCCCACTAGGACATCTTGAGGAGTACCATTGGTGGTTTGATTCTGGTAGTTATCTGTATGGAAAAAGTCATTAGAAATTGGAAAAGCTATCTTGTTTATCTCAAAAGAGTTTCTCACCTTCTCTACAAGATCTGTAAGAACGTTCATATATTGCTCTTTCTTATCTTCTATAGTTTCTCCTTCTAATGTTTTCTTTGCTAAATGAAAGTCAGATATAGAAACCTCAATATCTACACCTTCAAGATTAATATTTCCACAATCAATCTTTCTAACTAACACCTCTTTTGGAACATAACTCTCTAAGAACTTAGAAAAGTCCTCTGGTGTATAATCAGCTGGTTTTCTAAGAGTGGCAAATACAGAAGATGTGAACTTACCGTTAGACTTTTGTTTAGTCCAATAGTTGGATATTTTATATTTTTCTAAGTTTATCTTATGAATCTTAGCTAGTTCAATATCATCTTTTGGTTCAAAGCTTGTCTCAATTGTAGATTCTAATGTTCCTTTTTCATTATTAACCTTTACAACAAGTTCTTCAAGAGCACTTATGTAGTTCCCTGCTTCAGCATCATTTCCCACCTGTTCTCTGTTTTTAAGTTCTTTTAGAAGATCATCCACTATAAATTCTGAAACACCGAGTTTTTCAGCATAAACTTTCTTACTTTTTTTCCAACGAAGCATTTGTTCAAGCTGATGTAAGAGATGGTTGTTTTCCTGCATAAAGCAATTTTAGTTAAAAATTAGAGTAAAGGTAGACACTTATTTAATAATTACCAAATTATTTTAACTGAGCTAGTTATTGTAAATAACCAACTTAATTAAAAACCCCCGATGTGGATACACCAGGGGAGAACATATCCTGTAAAACCAACAAAACAGGAAGTTTTAATATATTAACTACAAGATCCAGTGTCATCAATTACATTTGAACCATCTGGTAATCTCCAATAACCTCCTAATGGGTTACTAGCAAGACCTATAAAACAGAAGTTTCCTGGACCACCTGCAGAGCAGTTATAAGGCACAGTTAATGCTGTATCTTGCCAAATAGAAACTCCAACTCCTAAAGAAGATGAACTTGAATATGCAGTGAAAGTTGGAGTGGCTGATGAACAAGGATCAAAAACAAGACTAAATGTATAATAAGTTATAGATGTAGTAGTGCTTGTTGTAGTGCTAGTAGAGGTAGATGAGCTTGATGTGGTAGTAGTGGTTGGTAGAGGTTCTACTGTAATATCTATGCAATTTGCACAATACAAGGATGTAGAACACACTCTTATTGTAGTGGTAAAATCAGGAACTAATAAGGACAAATACCCTGCTAAAAGATCCACTTTTGATACACCCACTTCAAAAGGAACACCAAAACTATCTAAATCTGAATACAGATTGAAAGGTCCTGTATCAGTTCCTGCGGTTGTAAGTTGAATTAATACTGTCATATTTGTTTGATTTTAATGATAAGTTATTGGTCCTTAATCAAAACAGGAGTTTTTATAATTTATTCAGGACATAATGTTACTTCACAATTTGTTGGAATATCTGCTTCAATAGTAAAACAAGAGTTTATAATTAAAGTGTCAGTATTAAATAATTCTGTACCGTTAATTGTTATAGACCCTCTTCTTGAATATGGATAGTTTGAGCAAGGAGAACAAGCTGTTGATGATTGTGTATATGTTTGTTGCCCTGCTGGGAAAGTAAATGAACTAGTAATGGCAGAAGTGCAACTTGATATTGAATTATTACAATCAGTTTCTGTTTCATAAAGTAGAAAACTTGCAAGGTTTACAGTAAAAGATGAAGGTGCATTTATAGGACTACTGGTTATGTCATCAAGCAAATTAAATGTAATTTCATTAGTACTTCCGTTATATTCAGTTTGTATCCTAATTGTAACAGGTGCACAAGTAGTTGTACTAGTAGTTGTTGATGTTGAAGTGCTAGTGCTGGTAGATGAACTAGTACTGGTAGATGTTGATGTACTAGTAGAAGTGCTTGTAGATGTAGACGTACTAGTGGAAGTTGATGTGCTAGTTGAAGAGGTACTTGTACTAGTAGATGTGCTTGTACTGGTACTAGTAGAAGTTGATGTACTGCTGGTAGATGTTGATGTAGAAGTGCTACTGCTAGAAGTAGTGGTGGTAGAAGGTGATTGTGTTGTTGAAGAAGATGTGGTTGTGGTGGTACTTAATTGATTCAATGTTTGACAGATAAGAGCATCTATTTCCTTTATAGCATCATTCAATGTTTGATTTGTCTGTACATCAATACATGCTAAAGCAGGACCGTTATACAGAAGTTGTTGAGAATCATCCACTTCTGGAGTACAGTTCTTTGGATATGTTACACGAACTATTCTATCTGAATGACAAGACATTTTTAATTTTTAGTTTTAAGTTAATCAGGAATAGGAACTGGTCCAGTTAATCCAAAAGCTTCGGCAAATATTAAATAAGTTTCTACACTGCCTTTTACAGAAAGGCAACATTTTTCTGTAGGTAAACATGCACAATTTGATGGATCATTACAAGTAATACCCATAGCTTCTGCGTATGCAAGATAAGTTTCTACCGATGCAAGTACTTGTTGATCTCCTTCTATATCAGGATTGCTAACATTACAATAAAAAACAACACCATTATCTAAAATTGTACCAACAAAAGCAATTGCATCTTGTATAGGAACATTATTATTTTTTAAATAATCGTATATATCACAAAGTGTAGACTTTGTTCCTAATAAAGAATATTCAACTATTCCTTTATCTAGGATTACGTCTGTTAAAGCAGACCCATAAAGTTCTCCAAGTTTATCTAAACAATTTTCTGTACAACAATCTGAATACCAAGATGGGCAACTTTGAACATCAGGTCCAGTCCATCCTAAAGCTTCGCCAAGTTTTAAAAATGTTTCTACAGAAGCAAATGCATACAAGTTTCCACAAGGACAACAGGAACATAAAGGAGAAATATCTCCCCTATCTAAAATTTGTGCTAATTGATCTACACTAGGAATGCTCATGTTTTTATTTTTACTAATCGTTTATTAAATAACTGTACATACATTAAATCCTTCTATAACATAAACTGTTCCATTAACAGTTATACTTTGAGGAGAGGTTGTAATTATATTTCCTCCTGTTACAGTGAGACTTACTATTTTTGCACTTTGTCTTGTTGGATCTTCTGACTGCAACCCATCAAAATCAAAAGATTCTCCTGCATCTAAAGATGGATTAAATGAATAACTATTACTACCTCCTGTACAATTTGATGCTGTATATGCGTCAATTTGCATTGAAAAAACAAGATTATCAGGATTCACCCCAGAAAGTCTTTCCATAATTAAACCAAAGAATCCATCTGAATTTGCAGGAGTGAGTCTTATTAAATTAGGAATAGGGGTGGTTGTGGTGGTAGTGGTTGGTGCTACTGTGGTGGTGGAAGTTGTGGTTGAAGGAGAAGGTACAAATGGTTCAAGAATGTCTAAAATGTTTGCAAAAGGACTTGTACATCTACTAGGAATTAAAGTTGTATGTGATGATGTTGTAGAAGATGTTGTAGTGGTAGTGTTACAATTTTCTATAATACTGAGAATTTCACAATATTTCTCATCTAGTTTTTGAAGAACTACTGTTAAACTATCTCCATATTCTACACCTGTGCATGTAAGATTTTCTCCTGTATACACAACAACATCTGTGTTACTACAGCTTTTTAACACATTTCTATTGCAGGAATTGTTAGGATAACAAGACATTTATATTAAGTTTATATATTATGGAAGATAAATTATATAATAACATCCAATACCAGGTTGAACATTAGAATGTGCTTCATTACCACCTGTGTTTGCATTAACAACAACTATATTAGCAGTTGCTGTTAAAGTTACACTACTTGTAGTTTTTGTTCCACTTGAAGTGAATTCTGTTCCAAAAACATTAGAACCATTTCCACCTCCTTTATTAAAATACCCAAGTGTGTGATCGTGAGTAGCTGGATTTATTGTCACTGTAGAGCCAGCAGTATTTGCTATGTGTGTATGAGATGGAATTTGAGCAGTGATTAGTGTAGTGCCATTAGCTCCAACAAATCCTGATAATAAATAAGTGGGATTTAATGGGCTTGTTGAAGGATTAACTGCTCCAGGAAGAGTGCCTCCTCCCATGTTTCCATTTGTTAAACCAACAGGCACTCTACCACGCAAATCAGGAGTACCATTAGACCCATTACAAAAATATATTTTTTCCCACTCTCCAGATCCTACACCAGACCCACTAAAGTTTGATAAAATAGCTGGTGTTGGAAAAAATGGAACTGCCATGTAAGGAACCATTCTTGTATAATACTTAGTTGCTGCTGTTGTTCCAGCTAAATACGCAGCAATTAATGCATCAAGATCTGTAAGTTTTACATACGTAGCATCTACATCTATAATAAATGCACAAAGTCTGTCAATTACAGCTTGTAAAATAGCGTGTGTTCCTGAATCAGGATCAACACCAGTTATACAAGTACCAGTTGGACAAATATTAGTTGGGCATGTATATAAATCATAAGCAGCTTCTAAAGAAGCTATAAAAGCATTTATATCATCAATGTCTGCAATAGTTCCATCAACAAGAGTCTTTAATTCACAAACTGCTTGTGTGAGAGCTTTTAAGAAATCCACCACTGTCAAATCTCCACATGTAGGTAGATTCTTACTAACTATTTGACAAATAATGGCTTGGTCAATATTTGGCTTTATTCCTGTCCCATCTAATGTAGAAGTGAGGAATGTAATAATAGCTTGTTCTACATAAGAAAGACTATCTCCGTTCTTTATACCAAGAACAGGAATGTCTATTCCTGTATATTTAACACACTGATCAGAAATTATCTGAGGACACCCATTGTAGCAATTTGAGCAACTCATTTTATGTTTTTATTTATGTATTAATAATTTGATTCTACTGATGATTTGTTCATCTGAAAAGTTCCTTCCACCATAATCTATATTACATATCCTATATTGTAATATTCTTTTATAGTTTAAAAGATCGTTTATAACCTCTCCATTTATGTTTCTGTTTAAAGAATAAATAGTGTTGTTATAAAGATCCTTTGCCATCTGTGCTATTTTGCAATCTATTTCTGAGATTACAACACAAATGTCAGAACAGTTTACACAGTTGATAAGCCTTGGTGATAGCATTTCTAAATCGTTTTGTTCCTTTTTGAGCAGCAGCATGACAAGCTGCACACAGCCCATTAATCAATTGACATCCACAGCCAAAGTTAGCTCCACATTTAGTACACTTCATAGAATTTGTTTTTTGGTTTAATTAGTAAAAGTTGGTTACATAGTTTGTGCCAGAACACTGACATCCATTTCTAATAAAGTTGTCTAGCATTCTATTAGCTTGGTTGTACAACTTATTAGATTCATCTACAGCACAATTGTTTGCAGCAGATATTGCTCCTTGTATAAAGAAATAGATGCTGTTTAATTGCACTTTCTGTTGTGTTCTAATAGCCCTATCACACTCCATCATGTCAAGCTTCATAAATGCATTATCAAACTTCTCTTGAAGAGCATCTACACGCATTATTGTTTTCTCAACAAAATTCTTGTATGCAGGTGTAATACTGTATTTTATATAATATACACCATCTGGAAGAGGAAGTTCTGTATCACCCACTTGTGTAATTCCTAAAGATGTAGAATTAAACAAATTGAAACTGTTTGGGTTAAACGGTAACACCACCTTTCCAAAGGAAGGAACATTAAATTCAATTGAAGGAGCAGAAATAGATGAAGGAGAAGGATATGTAGAAGTGTCAGCAATTCCTAAAGTTTTAGAACTATAGGTGGGAATCACTGCTATATCTAATTTTAAATCTGCCATGTTGTTTAAAAAAATTGTGCCAGAGGATTTTGAGATTTAATCCTCTCACCCTCTGGCACAGGTTATTATGATCTTATTTTCTTCTTCTATCTATTATGGAGGAGTTACAGTAGTAGAAGTAGTTGTAGTGATACATGTGTTGTCAAACTCAATCTCTCCAAGAGCATCTTCTAATGCATTGTAAAGATTTGTTGAAGCAGTTCCTTCAGGAACAGCAATGATCACCATTGAGTCTTGCTCGATATAATCTCCCCATTGGTAAGCAGATCTATCGTAAGCGTTAAACTTAATGTAATATGTGTCATACACTGTACCAGCACTCACCCAGCTTTCAAAGTTACCGTTATATCCAACCATTCTGTAGAGATGCTTCAGATAACCAGCTTGATAAGAATAGTAGTTCTTTTCAAGTTGTGTAATTTCTTCAGAAGTACCTGTAGGATAGTTTGAAGTTTGAATAACAGTTGCTTCAGCTACAATGTTACAATTGTCAGCAACAATAAAGTCAGCAGTGGTTGCAGGACCAGAATAAACAAAAGTACGGAAGTACATTCTGTCATATTCAAAAGGAAATGCTGCAACGTCACAAGGTTGACCGTATTTAGTAAGAGCCTTACCTGTAATACGGAGAATTGTACCACCAACATTTTCAAAAGTGTAGAAAGTGTTGAAGCTAATGTTGTCAGGGTTGATACCAGGACCTTGTTGCTCAAGTTTTTCGATGAATTGATCAATCAAAGCATCAACATCAACAGTGTCACAAGGATCTCCACCACAATCGCAACAAGGAGCTTGAACAGTTACACTACGAGTGAAACCATTGAAATACAGAGTGTCAATGTAAGAAGAATGTGCACGAAGAGTCAAAGTGACAACATCACCACATTTTACATTGAAATCAGTTACATCAGTGATTTGAGTTGTAGCAGTTCCACATCCCTTCACTTTATACCACTCAGTAACGTTAGACTTACAAGCACCGCCTTGAGCACATCCAGAAATTTTGTCTGAACGTTTAGAGCCTTGCAAATAAGTGTTCACTCTACCTTGAGCAATGTAAAAATAGGGAGAAGAACCAGGAGTGAGAGTAGCGACATAGTTGTTAGTGAAAATACCAACTTGGCCAGCTGTAAGGTCTTGCGTAGGGCTACCAGTTGGAAATGAGGTTTGACTCACTGGCACTACGAAGAGGGTAGTTAATGAAAAATCAGCCATTTTGTTTTATATTTAAATTGTGAAAAAACTTACTCGTTTGTTTGAATTCTGTATGCTGAGTTTTGAACAGCAGATTGATTTTCTGTATACATAGCTAGATTTTGAACTGTTAAATCTAAAAGTTCGTCTTCTAAGTATGTTTCTAGTTCGCAATCTTGGTCTACAGAAGGTGTACCATCAAACTTGATATATCCTTCTTTATCTATATACACTGGATAGCGCATGTAAGATATGTAGATTTTTTTAGGAGTGAATGTACCATCTGTAAATATACTTACCTCATCAGATGATAAAAAGTTAAACGTTTCCTGATATTCGAAAGAAGGCTTGTAATGTGTGTTGTTCAGAATAAACTGTAAATCACCATGTTTTGCCAAATCTCTATTAATCCAAATCTGTCTATCTTTACATCTTCCTTTATCTGCTAATACATAACTATCAATATAGAACATGTATTTAGGAGATAGGTCGTTTAGTCTTGCAAACCACTGATTAAGTTCTTTGTTCTTAACTTTTAGATTAAGAGGTTGGTTATTGTACGTTATCACCAAACTCTGAAGATCTTCATATCTCTTCTTAAAGGAATCCAGTCCTAAACCACTAACTGTAGAAAAACCATCAACCTTTTGTTTGATGAGCTTTATCTGAGCTTCGTTAAGAGCTAAAATCTTATCTTCTAATTGAATCTGTTGGTGATCGTTAGTAGATAGTTTATTTAGCCTTTGGTCAATCTTATATAATAAACTATCTACAGGTATCATACAGATGCAAGTTTCTTAGTTTTTAATTTTTGTTCAAGAGTGATCAGTTCATCTTGGTTATCATCATCTGCCAAGAACTTCACTAAATCATCTTCATCTTTTGCCACTTCAAATTCTCCTTCATACACCTTACCATTAGGCTTAAGTCTGTATATAGAATGTGTAAGAGCTTGTTTAACTAAATCTTTAATATGGAGCAAGTTGTCTTTCATATCAGCAAATCTGGTGAAAACTTCCACAGGATTGAGTCCTTGGTATTTTCCGTTTTTAAATTCAGTTTGCTTTAAGACATTATCTACTAAGTTATAAACCACTTCTTCTTTTGTATCATCTGTTACAGGAAGTCCTAACAAACGAGCAACCTTTCTTTTTCTTTCAGGAGTCATTGAATCAAACTTAACAATTGCTTTATTGATAAGTTGTTTCTTTTTGAACACCACTGCATTCTCAATCTCATCATCTACAACATAAAATTGTGTGTCAGCAGCAAATTCACCACGCTCCCAAGCCTGATAAGAACTAGCAATTGTAGGATGAACACGCAACCAAGAGAAAGCTAATTCTTGAAGAGGAACATTCAAATCAAAGAAATTATCACCATCAAGAAGTTTAACAGCTTGTACATGTAATGTATCTTCTGTAGAGGTGGAAAGTCCATAGTTCCAGAATTTAGAACGAGGACCAAGATCAAGACCTCCAAGAGCACCTTCAAGTTTTTCTCTAAGAGCTGCTACACGTTCGGTTTCCAGTTCTCTTTCTGTAGGATCAGAAATTCTACGGATATAAGATGCATGTGGATCAAGTCCTGTTCTATAAGTTCCATCAAGTTCTTTGTAAGGATATTTAAAAACCCCTGTACCAGGAACCCTTGTTAAACCTTTGTTTGCAAGACCACCTTGCATTGTCTGAAGTTGAGAGTTATTATACTCTTTCTTAATAGTGGAAATTTTTCCAATCTTGCCCATGATGTAGTTGTTTTGCGGTTTTAATTTAGCAGAGATGCGAGGAACGAACCCCACAGCAAATAGGAAACACCCTATTTCATCACCTCTGTATTTTTGAGAAGAGCTCCCCCACATTGAAGTGGGGAGCATTCTCTTCTCGGTAGGATATAAGACTAAGGTGCTAATCTTACGGGAAGCAACCTTAGTACGGTTGTTAGAATTGTGGGATTTCTTCAATCAACACTGTACGAGACAGATCTTCAATGAATACATCACAACGGTCTTTCATCCAGATTTCGTATCCAGGGAATTTGTTAGCAGAGCTCATACCTTGAGATTTTGCAAATCCTAAGTGGTGACGAGTTCCATCAATATATCCCCAAGTCATAGAAGGAGCACCCTTCATACGAACTTCACGAATGTTGTTAACCAAAGAACCATCAGACATAGGAGATACGTCAAACACCATAAATACAGGAGTAGACTTCTTATTCTGACCAAATTCCAGGTTAGATTGAGGCAGATCAAGTTCTTTCAAGTGAATCAGTTCAACACGACCAGTTTCACGAGTAACCATTGCATCGAAAGCAAAGTTATAAGTGATGTGTTGACCTTCTCCTTGTAAGTAACGGTTTCCGCTATCAGCCATGAAAGTAAGACCACTGTTTAAAGCGTCAGCTTTCAGAGCTTGTTGGAATACATCAAAACCAGCTTCGTTAGTGTACATTTTAACTCTACGATCTTTAACATCCACCCTGCGGTAGAACAGATCTCCAAATACAGAACGAATCAAGTTAGCAGAGAACTCACCACGGTTATATTGTACCAAGTTACCATTGTTACGCATTCTGTGATATACACCAGCAGAAGTACGCTTCAATTCTTGCTTAGAACCATTTGTTTTCACTGTACCAGGCTTGCTCCAAATCATACGCTTAACTTTCAACTCAAGCATAGACTTACGCATCCAGAACTCAATGAAAGGTTCCCATTTAACATCATTACGTGTTAAAGGAAGCTGATTCCTACGTTGAGGAGCATATACTAAGATGTCAAGAGGCTTACCAGAAGCATCACGCATCATTTTGTCATCAGCCCACTCAGTGATTTTATGTTCAAAACCATATGCAGAACCAAGAGATTCAAACATAGTGATTTGCTCACCCAAACGAGGAAGACCTAACAAATCTTGATCAAATTCACCAATTGCAGCATCAACCAATTCTAGTTCAATACCCACTTGTAAGAAGGTAGAGCTTACGAAATCAACTGTTGGATTGTCAGTTACAAGAGTAAAAGTGTACAACCAACCCATGTTCCAAGGAACTGGATCTTTGATAACGTAAAAACGAGGACCATATTGACGAGTGCCTACAGAAACAATAGCGTTCTTAGAGAACTCATTAGTGTCCAAAACAAGAGAAAACTCTTGACCATCAATACCAGGCTTCAGAAGCTCGCTTGTTGATGTAGGGATGTCAATGATTCTAGGGAATTTGTAAGGAACAGCCACTTGCCATTTCCAAGCATCACTATTATTATCAATGTAATAAGGAGTGCTTTTGTTAATCATGTCTAAAAAGTCATTGCTATATAAGCTAGACTGTGTGTACAAGCTGATGATTTTCTTATCATAATCAGCAGGTTCTGTGCTGTGGAAGCTTTCTAAGTGGTTAGCATCTGTAAGCTTTCCTACAGCACGCTTATCCATAGAAGCAACACGAGCATACGTAAACCCAGTTAAACCTGGAATTGTTTGGATTGCCATTTTGTTACCTTTTTATTTTTGTTAAATTATAAAAACCATGAATTACTTTTTGATGGGGAGGAAGAGGATGATGACGACTTAGATTTAGTCACTTGTCTTGCCACCTCACCAAATAATTGATCAGACTTCTTACTTATTCCTGTTTTTTGAATTGTGGATAGAGTGGGATCTTTTTCTAGGATTTTGAGTAAGAGTCCAACCTTCACCTTTTTTTCATGGTTCTCAGGTCTCTTCAACTCCAGAATAGCTTTGTCAAATTCTGTAATTGTTTCTCCAGAATTTGTTCTATATCTATCCACTAATAAGAAATCTTGTAGTTCGTTAGCTAGTTTGGGGTTGATGGGAATACCATCAAACTCTTTTGTTTTAAGCTTCTCTTGAAGAACAGATTGTACGTTACTAATATATTCTTGCTTTATAGCTTGTCTTTGTTGAAGTTCTTGTTGAGACTTCTGTTCAAGCTGTTGTAATTTAGCAGCTTCTTTTTTAACCAACACCTTGTGGTGTTTTGTAGCCACTGTTTCTAAATCACCATAGTTCTTAAGACGTTCAACCTCAGTTTCAACATCATCATCTTCAAAACCTTGATCTGCAAGAGCTTGTTTTATCACTCTCACTTGATTGGACTCTTCTGAAAGGTCCATATCAGCAAAGCTTACAATATTGTTGTATGCACCGAAATATTCTTTTGGATCAACACCTTTTACAAAAATTGCATCAAATGCTTTTTGGTAGTCTTCACCAAACTGTCCAATGAAGTTGTTTACCACTTCAATAGCACCCTTTTGTTTTTCCTTTTGAAACTTCTCAAGGAATTGCTCAGGAGTTTGGATTTCTTCTTCATCATCTTCATCTGAAGAAAACACACCAAGTTTTAAAAGGTCTTTAGCAAGAGCACTAAATTGTGTCACTTCTTGCTCACCATCTTCTTCTTGATTTTCAGAAGGAGCTTCTTCCTTTACAGGAGTTTTACTTTTAGTTTTTGAAACAGGAGCAGCAACTTCTTCCTCTTCTTCTTCCTCTTCTTCACCATCAGAAAGAAGAAACTTTTCTAAAGACTTATCCTCCTCTTTTTCAGGAGCAGGTTTCTTTTCTTCAGAAGATTCTTTTTTGGAAGATGATGCTGTTTGTGGAGGATCGTTCTTTATATCCTGAATATCATCAGGACTACTTGTAGAAGTTTCAGGAGCTAACAGATCATTAAGAAGTTCTGCATTACCAGCTCCCATCTCCATAGTATTCTCAATACTAAAGTTCCCAAATGAGGGGGTTTCCAAATTTTCGGCCATATGTAGTTGTATTTATCTGGTTTTCAATGTAAAGCTAAATCACTATTGTTTAACAGCAAAGAAGAAACGTATGTTATAGTTGATTTTTGCGGATAATATAGCATTAATATTTTTTACTCTAACTAAAAACGTTTATTCTTTGAACACTGTATACACTTTTGTTGTCACCACTCTAGCAAAATATACCTTGTGAACAAGAATTCCCATAGGTTCACATTCTTTCTTGATGGAGTTTTTTATAGCTGTCAGAGTTTTCTTTTCTTTAATTTCTTCCCACGTACAATCTGTTAAATAGTCTGCAGTCGTTCCACGTGAAATATCCATTATATTTCCACCAGCTTCGTTTGTATCAATCAGATACTTCTTAGGATCAGTGATTTCAAACATTACAATTGGTTCAACACTCACTTGTTTACCATCTATTGTTGTAATATCTATAGGGTGTAAAGGAAAAGTGTCTATTGTTCTTATACATGTATGTATTTCGTCAATTAGTGGTATTTTAAAGTTAAGACCTTCCTTTAAATTCTTTTTATATTTACCTAGTCTTAATAAGACACCACTTTCATAGCATCTTAATACAGACACTGGGGAAAGGTAGTTGTTCCACTTTTCCCCTATCCACTCAATTGTACTTATTAGAATATTACTATCTAACATTATTTAGATTTTTTATTAGCCCTGTTCTTAGCATTCTCCTTAGCTATAGCAAGATCATTAGCTTGGTTCTCTCTAGCCACTTGAAGCTTTTCTCTCTCAAGAGCCATCTTATCAGAAGACTGTTTGTTCTTAGCGTTTATATCAGCAAGCTTAACGCTATAATCTTTATCAGCTTTTGCTCTAGCATCTGCCAACTTACTCATTTCCAATACATCAGGAATAGCATTTGCATTAACATCTTCAGACTCAACATTACCAAATCCTGTAGCTTGAATAATTGCAATCTTCTCTTTAGAAAGCCTATCAAGTTGTTTTTGATAGTTGTCATTAGCAACAGTTTGTTCATGCTGTAATTGAGCTTGTTGCAATTGGGCTTGAGCAATTTGTTGCTGTTGTTCCATTTGCTGTTGTTGCTGTTGCATTTGCTGATCTTGCATTTGTTCTTGTCTTTCTTTAAGAGTTTTGAAGGTTTTCTTCATTTCTCTTACAGACTTAGTAGAATAGAGCTCAATTACATCGTATAGAGATCCTCCGTTCTGCATAAGCGGTTGTGCAAGTTGTCTGATTTCTTGGAACATTTGATTATCCTCAGGTCTGTTAGTTGGGAACACTTTCAGATCACGGAATCTGAGATCTGTACCATTCACTTGAACAAACGCTGATTCTCCCTCAGATGTAATGTAAGAAAGCGTTGATTGTGGTTTTTGACTTTCTACATATAAAGCAGCATCTATAATTGCTTGGTAGAGCTGACCCATTACATATTCATGTGCTACAAACAAAGGTTCTGTTTGAGAATAAGACTGTTGCAATGCTGCATTTGTACCTGTTGCAGATTCTGAAGCTGTAACAGATCCCAATCTTTGTCTAGAAATACCAACTAGTTCCCAACACTCAGTTTTTAATTGCATAGCAAGTTGGTAACGAGATTGTATCTCTTGTGTACGTGTGAGGTCTATATCTCTAAACTGGTTGAATGATGAGGGAGATTTGAGGTTCTCTGGAGAATCATCAATAAATACCACACCTCTATTCCTAGCTTCCATTTCCCAAACATCTAATGCATCCTGTGCATCACCATCTTTAGGAACAGGAACGTGTCTAATAGATGTTAGATACACCTTACCCACTTCTTTCTCAAGAAGCTTGTAAAGCTGGTTCATACATACATTGTACAACACCTGAAAAGGTTTCATCAAATCTACAAGAGAACGAGCTTCTGTGTTCTTAATCTCAAAAGTGGTTCCTATAATAGGACAATAGTTAAGAAGTTTAAAAGGCTTAATATGATAGATGTCAGGTCCAATCTTCACACCCTGATACCACTGATTTATCCATCCCCATTCTAAAGACTGTTGTGTAGGCATTGATCCAGATTTGTAAGTTTCATCCACTAATGTAGACTGCTCATTACCCATCTCATCTGTGTATATAAGCTTTCCTATTTTCTTTTTAGAAAGCCAATAAGCCCTCACTACAACATACTTGTATCCAAATGATGACACATTGGAAGTGAGACCAAGGAAATCTTTAAGGCCATCATTATTCTCCTTCATCTCACTTTCAATGATCATTCTTGTTTGTAATACAAGGGGGTCAAAAGTATCGTATGTTACAGAATCAATACCAGGAGATACGTTAGGATTTCCTAAGTTTGATTCTCTTACGTTTATCAATCCATAATCTTGGAGAGAAGATCTTAAATGGTCTATCTCTTCTTTTGTAATGTCAGGGAAAGTTTCAATTATCTCAGAAAGCTCCATCACCTGCACTGTACCAGCAGCATAAGCACCTTGTGCTCTACCAGTGGTGTCTGAAATATATTTTCTATCAGGGGTGGTGAGGAACCAAGTGTTCTTGGGATTAGCTACCTCTATATTAAATCCAAGTTTAGAATTGTCCTCATATATATGGTAGAATTCTCTTGCAGAAACAAGAAGATCTCTAAAAGCATCTTCACTTTTTTCTTTAAGATTGAATTCCATCTTTTGACAAGTGAGAATGTGGTTTGCCCACTTCTCAGCAACAGATGTATAAGCATCCAATTCATCCTTTATCTTGTCAGCAGTGAGTTGCTCTATTTGCTCTTCAGAAACTTGATTCTCTCCTTCTTCATCTGTATATCCCTCCATTGCTAGCTTCTCCATTATTTTCTTTCTAGCAGAACTTGTAATAAATTCTTGAAGGATGCCTGTTTTATATTCTAGTTCTTCAGACTTACTATCATCATCAAAAGCCTTCACTCTATATGTATCTGGTCGTTTTGATATTTCACCTATCAATGTGTTTATAGGAGAAGTTACAATAGAATAGTGCTTAACGTATTTTGGAAGCTCTAAATTTGCTGTAAGAGTGTCTGTAAAACTTCTCACCTCAGGTTCTTGATAGAAGTCCTCAGGAGTGAGAATCCCTTTAACAAGGTCATAATTTCTTACAAATGTATCACGGTTTTTTACAAACTCAGCATAAGCTTTGTTTGCAAAATAGTCCATCGTGTTCTTTATCCAACTTTCATCCTTCTTTTCCTTTTCAGTTTTGAACTGATCGGGAAATATATTAAGATAAGCATAGCGTATCGTTGCATCTTTGGTATACCTAATAATAGCCATTATATAAATAATTTACTTTTTCTTTGATTAAATAATCCTCTAGATTCTGAGAAAAGGGTGGATTTTGGTTTCTTTGAGAACAAAGCTGCCACTCTTGCATCACCAGATCCTCCCACCTTTCCTAATATAGGATCCATCTTCATAGCTTGAGCTATAGCTAGTTCTGCTGCTACAATACGGTCAAAGTTTCCCTGATCATTGTATTGTATTATTTCTTCTAAGAGAACAGGATCAAACATCTTACTCACCCCTGTCACTTCTTTTGTAACATTACCATGTTCATCAGTTTCTTTATAAATCACCTCTTCCAAATACTTCTTTAAGCAATTGTGAAGGTAATCGATGATTTTTTGTGAAGATCTATGTACTCCATATTCACGTTTAACTGTGGTGTTTGGTACCACCTCCATAAGCCACTGTGGTTGCTTTTCCAAATAGTGTGCATCTCCTTTTGATTTCATGTATTCAATAAACGATATATCATCATTTTCACAAAGGGTGCGAGCATTGTAATACTTAATAAGTAGACGTGCTTGTTCTTCCCAGGTTTCCTTCTTATCAGGACGTGCTACATAGCTTGCTACAAACATGTCCTGATATTTCTCACCTGTAATATCATGCATTCGTTTATAAACATAAACTGCTCCCAATGAGGAGCTATATGCTGATTTACCCTGTCTGTAAGGATCCACTCCTGCAACATACAATCCATAAGGAGGGTTTTCGATGGGAAACTCATATATTACAACAGGAGCATCTTTTAAGTCTGAGTTCTTAAGAGGAAAGTTTGTGATGGGTTGTTTGTCTGTAAACTCATGTGCAATCTTATCTCCATCATTAAACAGAATAACAGGAACACCTGTTTTCTCCTGTTGCATAAGCCTAAACTTCTGACGCTTAGCAGCCTCAATATCAAATATGTTTGTATCCTCATTAAGAAAGATGTCATCCACTTCTATAGGATAGTACATCTTTTCTTTAAGATAGGCTATTCTATCTCCTGCTTTCTTTAATCTTTCTAGGTTATTGTTAGTAATTTCAAGAGCTTTCTCTTCGTTGCTCACCAGCATTGGAATCTCTTTAAGAGCAGGAATACTGAGGTAGTCCCCCAATGTGGATTGTTCTTTAGCCTCCATCCTATATTTATAGGAAATGAAAAGTCCATGAACACGCTTTTCATCTTTCTCATTATTATATGTAAGAAAGTTGAAATTGTTCACATCAAACATCAGACTCTTAGCATCCATGAATTTCTTCATATCACCCCCAGTGCCTGTAAGAATTGGAGAACATCCCCATCCGTAGGGAGTGGTGAAACCAGGAACTGCAGCCTGGAATCCTCTAAGAAAGTTACCTTTACCAATCTCGTCAATAATGAGCTTGCGTGGTTTGGTACCAGCAATCGCTTCTTCATTATTACCTTCATCAAGGTTACGAATGAGGATTTGTGAAAATGGTATACGTTCTCCTCCTTTGGTTTTAATTCCTAATGAAACTTGGTTCTTCCAATTGTCTTCTATCCTTTGCCACCTCCAAGCTTCTGGAAGGAAGTTGAGTCCTTTATCAATCTTATCTGTAATAAGTTTTATATCTGGAGCGTTCAAGCCAGCAATAATGTTTTGTGAGTTCTCATCAAATGTAGCTCCCCATCCTATGTAAGAGCTCTCTATAACAGACTTAGCCAAACGTCTGATTCCTAATATTACCAGTCCTTTCTTCTCTTGTTGAGCCTTATCTATCTCATTTGTTATCACCCACTCATTATCTCTAAGCAGAGGGTTGGCATATTTCTGGGAAATCCTACCACGTTCATCCATAACATCCACCTCTGTGTTCCAGAAGTTAAGGTGCCAATATAAAAAGGGGTTGATGTAAACACCCCCCATCATAGCTCCATTTAAACAAAGCTCTTTATGGAAATTAAAGAATTGTTTATACTCGACAGAATCCTTATCAGGAATCCTTTTCTGGTTAAGGTACCAATCTTTATAATCTATACTCTGTATTTCCATTATTTTCTGCTTTTAAGGAAGTCTTCAGCCATTGAGCTGAGCTCTCCTTTCCCTCTCACTTCCACCTTTGCTTCTTCAGCACTACGAAGTTTATCCACCACTTCCACCAAAGCTAAGTAATTTTTCATGGTTTCTTGAATAAACTTTCCCTGAGCCTCTATAGAAGCAATCACCATAGGCATCATTCCTCCTTTAGCTGTGGGCTTCCATTCAATCCTGTCTTTTAGTTCGTGCAAGGGATTAGCATCTACATAAGCTTTCCAGGATTTAAGTTGTTCTTCAGCCCACGAGAGTTCAGCGTTTATGTATGTAGTTTTCTTAATAGTTGTCGCCATTATCTTCCTCTTTTAGAATGTTATCAAGGTCCATAGCTTGTTTTATAATGTCATCTATTTCCTTATCGTCTGAATGAGGAACATCCATTTCAAGCTGGGACTTATACTTCTTGAGAGCAAACAGCATCTCTTTGTCTGAGATTCCCCAGAAGTCTCCATAATCAGCTAGGGCTGTTGCAATGTGCCTACCTATATTATATGTAGGATAGCCATGTTGTAGTTCTTGTAGCACCTTTAACACTTGGTTGTAATGCTTTGGTTTCTTTGTCATCTTTTTAGTTTTATACCACCACTAGCCCTGATGCTTTAGCAGACATTGTTGTAACAGCATCTTTCACCACTGAATTTAGAATTTGTTGAATGTGAGCATTAGCAATCTTTTGTGTGTCTTCAGCAATACCAGGCGTTGCACATAATGCAGCTAGTCTTTCCATAGCCATAAAGGCATCTTGTGTAGTTTGAAAGTTCATATTATTTGGTTTAAGTTTTCGTCTGAAAGAGGTGACTCATCATCATCACCACCCTCTTCTCCAAAAGGATCTTCTGCTCCTGGAGCCATATATTCGTTAGTGAAATGTATTTCTAGGTAGTCTTGCATAACATCTGATTCTCCAACAAGATCTACATAATCCACTCCCATTTCATAGAGGTCAACAAGCTGTTGAATGAAGGAATGAAGGGGCAGCTTTACAAATCTTGCTTTCATAAGGCGTTATTTTAAATCGTTTTTAAGTTTGTTCTCTTCCTCCTGTGTCTTTACAACAGCTGTCCATTTTTGTAAAGGACATTCACAGGAAAGGCATTTTGTCTTTGCAGCTAGCGTACATCCACAATTTGTACAATGGGCATCTGGTCTTACAGACGTATACCCATTCTTTTTAGCATTATCAGAATGGTGCTCACAGGTGAGGCATATTGCCATTCTTTCTTGATATGTAGAATCAATCAACGTTTTCAAATGAGCTGGGGGAATCAAATTGTTCCTCCACCCCTCGTAAATCTTGCTCAAGTCTAACATCTATCTTTGGTTTTAATATTTCAATGGCTATTTCTAAAGAAGACAATTTAGCCTTGGCTGTCTCTTTCCTTTTCTCAGACACGTCTGGATTGTCCAGCTGTCTTTGAAGGGCTGCCTTTTGGGCGAACATTTTATCGAGCTTCTTATGAGCCTTCTTTGTATTAAAAAAGAACTTTCCAAACCCACTAATCTCTACACTGTTATTTGTTAAAAGAGCATTATTGGTTGACGTAAACTGATGGTTAATAACACTCTCAATAGCCTTCTCACTCTTAAGAAGCTTTACAGCCATCTTCCTAATTATGTAGTCTTTTACAGAAAGTGATAGGGGCTTATCCATGCGTCAGTTTTATTTCTAGAGAAATGTTCTTGTTGAAGTCTAGAATAATAACAGGATTCACCTTCACCTTTGTTCCATCCTTTATCAACACATTCACCTTCTTAAGCTTAGAAATAATGTTATTAATCGTAGCTGAAGAGGTGTTATGTTTCTTACAAAACTCTTCTCTAATATTGGCATAGGAGATGTTTCCTTTAATAGCTGTAAAGGCTATGAGCTGTATTTCCCTTTCTGTAAGCTTTAAATCATTAATAGCAGACAGAATAGTGTAATACCTCTCAGCTAAGGAAAACACATTGTTCTCCTTTTTCTTTAACTTCTGTACCAATATAATACCAGATTCCATATTTAGTTTAAACAAAGATATAATATATTCCAAACTTATTAAAGACCATTTTTCACCTCAATGCTATATTATGAACAACTTTTCTCCATATATATCATATTCCACCTCCCCACCCAACCTCCCCAAAGTTACAACCCTTTATTTGACATTTCCAAATTTATTTCAAAAAAAATTTTTTTGTCAAGCTCCACCTTGACTAATTTTTTATTTTCGTAAAGATGTTTCTTTACCATCCCCCCCCTAACTCATTGTAAATCAAGAAATTATTGTGTAGATGGGAGGGGAGGCTACTCCAAATTGAAACCCCGATACAGTTTGAGTGGTTGGGATAGTCCCCCCTTGTCTTGTGTAATAAGAGTCTGAATAAGGCTTAATAAATGCAAATCTTATTACACAGGGCTAATTATTCATCATTTTTT
>Ga0315909_10001379_pt1 | contig 32868 bp, 31 predicted proteins | sample LakEriMetagenome_11_FD_203527 | JGI IMG/M metagenome (GOLD analysis project Ga0315909, IMG submission 203527) | Freshwater fungal communities from buoy surface, Lake Erie, Ohio, United States - Buoy 2 MA125 | ecosystem: Environmental > Aquatic > Freshwater > Lake | place: USA: Lake Erie, Ohio... | reverse complement strand
CTTCAACAGGGAATAAGTCATATTTAGAATTCCGTAAACTTACCTTTAAGTCATCCCCAGATTCAGGGAAGTTTGTTACACCATTTGCCTTACCCATCACCATATTGTCATAGGCATCAAGTAAGACTTCTACATCTTCTATTTTTACTGACCGAAAGTTATTGGTTGGTTTGTCCATTTGAATGCCCCAAAATGATGTGTGGATTGGCGATGGCATGGTCTGCGGCATTACGGAAGAATTGAGATACAGAGATTTGATTCTTAATCAACATCTGAATCGTCTTGAGTTCTGATGCATCAACTTGGATGATGATGCGTTTGGTGTTCTTCATAATGCGTGGGCGTCCACGACCGCGTTTTTTCATTGTCTTAGTTTCCATTGGTTTCTCCGTAACCTGTTGTGAAGGATATTAATAAATATCAAGAAATTGTTAAGGTATAATCTTTTCAAGGGTAAAGTTCCATCCGCGTTTCCGACCTCTGCGTGGTGCTGTCTTTCTTGTTCCCTTACTCAAATAGTATTGTAATCGTTTTGGATTCATGCCAATTCCTTCTGCCCACTTGGGTAATGAAATAATATCTTCGTATACACGACCATCTTGTAAGGTACACCGAAATGTTGGAACATGCGAAAGTCTCCATCCTTTACCATATTTCGTCAAACCTTTGGTCTGTAGTTTTGTTCCGTACCGATGTTTTAGTTCGGTCATTACAGTACAATTGTTTCGTTCTTCAAAGATAGCGAGAACGAAAGTACGATGGATATTACCATCTGGGTCAATGATTTGATATTCTGGGTAGTGTGCTAACATTCGTTCTTTAGACCAATACTCATAGACATTGGCAGGTATTGGTAATTCAGAATTCTTTCGTGTCCATCCCATGTATGATGCACTCTTTCCATTGGCAAGATTATTCATCAAGACTTGACTTAAGTTATGTTCTTCTGCAAATGATTTGACCGATACGATGTTGGTATATTCTTTTCCATCGGGGTCAATGAATGTTAAGTCTGTTGGTCTGAGGATTCCATCTCGTGAATTCTTTCCTAAGAGAGAAATTGCCAGATGATGTTTACCGTTATTGTGTAATTTAATATCACGGCGACCACTTGTAACACCAGAGTTTTTATTGAGACACAATGGATTACTGAAATGTTTGGTCACATACTTTTGTTCTGTCTTATTGAGTTGTGACTTCTTGCACGATTCTACCAATCGGATTGACCAATCATTTATGTCATTGGTCGTATTGTAGACGGCCTGTATATTCTTATGGTGTTTGCCATTCTTCAATCTAGATACATGACTTGCCCATCTCTTGTCTAAATCTTGTGTTGCTCCGATATAGAATTTACCAGATGGCTTGTGCTTGAGATAGTAGACGCCGACTTTCTTTTCTTTGGTTTTCATACAAACTCTCCTATGAGTTAGGTTATACTAATAAGTATCATCAGTATTTCCAAACATTCAATCCGTATGATATCCATTTAACCGCCTTTTTTGTTTTGCCTTTTCTTTGTTCGCTTCACGAATTCGGCGTTTCCGTGCTTCATTCCGTTTCATCTTTGCCTTCAATGATGGTTTGTAATAGACTTCACGCTTCTTTAGTTCTTCTAGGACATTAGAATCCTTGACCATCTTATTTAACTTCTTAATGGCAATATCTAAATCTTTATTGGTTGGATTGGGTTTAGTAATTGTAACTAACATAGAGCCTCTTTATTATTCTGTGGATTGTTTAAAACGAAAGAAGTAGCCATTCTTCTTTAATCGTTTAGCGGGATTACCCCAATTGGCATATCCCAATACTTGATAGTCTGATAGGTTGACCAGACTTGCAACCTGTCTAATTGTTCCTGTGTACATAACTCGGAAGCTGTCGGTTTCAACAATTTCAACAAGTTCATGTCCCCTGTCTTTCATTAATTGTTCAATATCAAAATCTGACATAAATGGCCTTTATCATTTCGTATCTGAGCATGAAGTGAATACAATATCGTATTTTCTTTAGGGAGATATTGGGTAGTTGTGCAGACAACTCCTTCGGAGTAAATGCACGATTGGCTAATACCTGATACACTGCAATAATATCTTTCATGTTTATATTACGAGGCATCTTTTCTTCCGAAGTCATTCTATGAGTCAGACGATTCAGGGCTTCGCCTGAAATGTCTTTACCAATATATCTTTTCATAAAACCCCCTGTAGGATTTAAATAGTATTTAATTAAAGTCTGAAAAAACAATATCTACATCTTCAGCTGTACATTCAGAAACAGGTTTACCACCTGGATTAGAATTCTGGGTTTCAGTCTGGGTGCTAGACTGAGCCCTAGGTTGGGGCCTAGTCTGGGTGTTAGGTTGGGACCGGGGTTGGGCCCCTATTCTATTATTCTCTTGTTCTATTATTCCATTATTCATTTGTTCTATTATTCTATTATTCTCTTGTTCATTTATTCCTTTATTCATTGGAATAGAAAAGTAATATTCAAATAATATAGCCCGTTGTTGTTCAAATGAAATACATTCGTAAAAAGAATGTCCTTTTAATGGACCCTGTACAAATTCATTTTCTTGGGTACTTAACCGATGTCTTAACATCTTATAATCAATATACTTTTGATTCTCACCTGTCATATTGGACAATAATTCAGAAAAGTAATGACCGGCCATTTCCAGACTACTCATTGGAATAGGATTACCATTGGGTAATACAATAATAATAGGAACTCCCTTCCCATCATTTTTGTATTTCTTATTCTTATTCATCTTACTCAACTTGTCTTTTAACATCTGCACATCTAAACCATTGTTTTCCATTTTGTGTCTCCATCTTTAAAAGGTTGGGTTTGTACTACAGGTTGTTTTATCTTGAATGGTTTTTACTACATTGATTATTATGAGTTATAATCAACTTTTAATATATATCATCAAAATCAGAAAAAGTCAAGTCTCTACAAAAATCTCGTTAGGTAATAACAGGGTATAAAACAAATACGCTACCGTTGGGAATATAAATCCAATCGGTAGCGCATCTGTCTCATAGAAGTACCATTCAAAGTAATCTCACCCAATTAAAAAAGGAGATACACATACTTCTGACAATAAATAGTCACCAAAGAAGTAATAACCATTTATTTAAACCGACATATCAGTATGGTTGTAAGAGGTTGTATTGACTGATATGTACGATTACTTCCCTAACGAAGTTACATGAAACATACTACCGTGTATTTCAGTTGTCAAGTGGTTACCAATAAGTTCTAATCTTATCTAACAATGAATAATGTTCATAGTCCTTATTAAACAACTTGTCACTGAGATAGTTTACATAGACCTGTTGACTAGTAAAATCTACCTCAGTCTGACAGTCTTCAAGTGCATTAACCATCTCTGATACAGTAACCTTTTTGATTGAACTAAGTGTATCAAAGGTATCATATATCTCATCAAGAACATCTTCTTTGATAGTCTCCATCATAGTGACACGAGCGATATACTTATGACTTTCAATCTTGGCAATCTCCTTAAGTAGCACATTGATACGACCGATACGCCTGTCAACATCACTCCAATTTTTGGGTGACTGAAACTTTACCTGTTTGGTTTCATAAAAACCATAACCAGATACAGCGTTCATAACACGGGTCTTTTGTTTATTCGTAAACATTTTTAGTTGTCCTTTTGGTTAATCTGAAAGTCAATATAGAAAGTCTTACCGGCGAGTCTATTAATATTATAGTCACATTCATCAAGAATAATATCCATAATACGGTCAAATTCACCATGAATCGCACGACCAAATGGAGTAAACATTTGGTTCGCTACTACACAATGAACATCATTCTTTGTCAGAGTAGTAGACACAGGGAACTGAAACTCACCTTCATACGAACTAACCATTGTACACCTCTGTGAAAAAAGTTTGAATTAGACTACATATTAAATATACTATGTGATATCAGTATTGTCAAGTAGTATCTATTATAAGGTATTAAAATGAATCAATACCTTGAATGGTATAATGCTGTAGATTGTCAACCAGTGACACCATGCGTTGTAGGTTGTGATAATCATGTGGAGTTAACTGAAGTTTATAAGTCAGAGCAGAATGATTATTTGCAGTTGCACCTGTCTTGTACTTCTCACAGTCAAAACTATGAGTCATATAATCGTCTACTTCGGTATCTGTAAAATGACAGGTACATTCAGTAGTTGAAACTAACTTCTTTATCTCCATATCACGAACACATTCTGCGTGCTCCATTTCCTCACGCAAAACATCAACACGCTTCCCAATGAACATTGCCTTATACTTTAGGTCTAACTGGTCATGCCACGAAGAAGGTTTGCGAGTTGTACCCGTCATATAGTTGATAACGGCTTTGTATAGGTGATTCTTAATAGTAGAATTAAACATTGTTAGTCTCCTTTTTCCACCATGAGGGTATTTCCAACTTACTTGGGTCAATTACTTGGTCATCGGGATTATCATAATCCTCGTCAATTACATAATCAATGTAACAAGTCACACCAGAGAATTTCTGAATATCACCATCGCAGTCCTTGATTAGAATATCAACCATGCGGTCAAACTCACCATCCTGCGGTGTACCGAAACATCCCGACTGACCGAGTGCACTATGAACACTATCGTAAACATCGTCCATAGTCACGACACCTTCGGGGAACGAAAACTGACCTTCAAAAAACCTAGAACTAGACATTTGTACCTCTATGAGAAAGGGTTTGAATTAGACTACATATTAAGTATACTATATGATATCACTAATGTCAATGGGTGTATTTAATTTGGGTAATAGTAAATACTTTATAACATATTATAAGGTATTATTTGTCTATAGAGGACTATAGAAATTTGGACCTTTGGGAATACCACCCTTTCCCATATAAATCCCCCACCTGTAAAAATACCTTATTATAGTCCTTGGCCAATTCGTACATATCGTATTTCTTTTTAGAATATTGACTAATTTCTTTTCTGGATAATTCCCCATTTTCAATACGGGTGAGGGCAGTCAGATAATCACCCAGGGTATGACATTTAAATCCGTTAAATCCGTCTATAATCGTTTCGGTAAATGAACCATAGGTAGACCCCAACACAGGTGTTCCAGTCATTTGTGATTCAACTGTGACTCCGCCAAAGGGTTCTACATATCGTGTTGGCATCAATACTGCGGTTGCGTTTCCCAATAGGTCTGACCGAGCGGTTCCGTGAATAGGTGCATGATATTCAATATTGGGTAAAGTCAAATAGGGAGTCGGGTCACCTTGACCACAAATAATAACCTTTAAGTCAGGTCGGTGTTTGGCAATCTCCCATACAATATTCAATCCTTTGTTTTCCATAATACGACCAAAGTATAAGAGATACTTGTCTGGTGTTGGATTGTAAGTCCATTCACTTACATCAAAGTAATTAGGAATGACCCAATGATAGTCACTGCCATGCTTTTGTTCTCGTCCCATATGATAGTGATACCATGCATAACTTTCATAGACACGGAATGGTTGATAGGCATAGGGATACCCAATACCCGTTTCTACTTTGTGTTGTTTGAACATCTTAATGGCATCTTGATGACTATGACCAAATGGGAGACAGATGATGTCCCATGGTCCGACTGTTTGTATAAGAATATTTTCCAATCGTTGATTGAATGTCTTGTAGAGAATGTTGTTACTATCTACCAAGTCACCATAGAAGTCTGATGGTTGCCTATCACGACCATACTTTTCTCTGATGACTTGATTACGAAGGTCATCCCATTCATCAATGGACAGAACATCTACATGCGTAGTTGCCCCACTCTGTCCACCTTGTATACCATAATGAAAAACCTCATAACCCACCGAACGCATCATTGGACTAAATCGTTTGATTTTACCAGTGAATGCACAATGACTGTATTCATCAGTCGTTTGGGTATGAGGCAGTGCGAGTAAGTGTAGTTTTGGTTGCATAATAAAAACCCCAAGGGTTAGGTGACTATTTATAAGTATCAGATAAACAAGGATATCTTTTATGGAATGGTTATACAACGATAAAAAAGTTACAAACATCCCCGACGATGCTATTGCATTCGTCTACAGAATCACCAATATGGTCACTGGTAAATCCTATATTGGAAAGAAACAATTCTACTCCTATCGTAAAGTAAAAAGAAAACGCACCAAACGGGAGTCCGATTGGCGCGTCTACTTTGGCAGTAATAAACAACTACTTGCCGATATTACTCTATATGGAGCAGAACAGTTTCGTAGAGATATCCTACACTTCTGTTCAAAGAAAGGTGAAGCATCCTACTATGAAGCGAAATATCAATTTGAATTTGATGTGCTTCGTCATCCCGACTTGTGGTACAACACATGGATTATGTGTCGTATTCACCAGAAACATCTAGATTAACTAGGTTCTTCCCAACAACAAGTCGTTTCATTCAATACTGCAGTTTCTGATGGTTTTGGTGCGATAAACGCATCTCTACCAGCATCATAGGTGTACCCAATACCTGCATAATTCTTTCTAAATGGTGTACCACCTTCGGTGTGTTGACCACAGATGGTATTGTAACTGGTGCGTTTTCCACCATAATATTGTTCCCAATCTCGTCCTTCAGTGCCTTCGTCTTTTCCAACGATGACCTGAAGGACGATGTTGTTTTCATCTAATAGTGCGTAATGTGCCATTGGTAATAAACTCCTTTTTTATATGAAGGTAACAGTATCAGAAGTTCCTGCTGCGGTGACTTCATAGATTACATATCCACTACCGGTGTGTGCGGTATCTAAATTATATGCTACACCAGAGGTAAAGATTGGAGTGTAATAGGCTAATGTTGATGTATATGCTGCGGATGATACTGAACTATTGTATGGTACACGGAATCTGACAACACCTGAACCACCTGCATATCCATTTGTACTAGTTCCACTAGCACCACTACCACCATCACCGCGATTAGAATCACCAGCAACACTTGGACGATATGATGCATTTGGTGTTGCACCACCACGAGCCATAAGGTCGTGATTTTGAATTGAGCAACTTATACCCAATCCACCAAAGTTGACGGAACCAGTACTGAGTGCACCACCACCACCTGCTGGGTTGGTATCACCATTACCAGTACCACCACCAAATCCTTGTGCAGTAGTTCCAGCACCACCATTTGCAAATCCTGCACCACCACCGCCTGCGCCACCTGCTACACCTACTAGTTGACTAATAGAACCACCACCGCCACCACCAGATGCTGATATTGGACCAAAGATAGTAGTACCACCAGTGGACCCCTGTGCAGTTGTTACTGTCGCACCTGCACCACCTGCACCAACAGTTAGTCGGTATGGTGTATTATTATAAATCTTTAAGTCTGGTTCTAGACTACTACTTTGTCCAGATACAGAAATTCCACCACCACCAGTATTGGTACGATAACCACCTGCACCACCACCACCGGCATGTTGAGTACTATTTCCTTTACCACCACCACCACCACCTGCGACAACAACATATTCAATGTCAGTTGGAACAACACCAACCTTATACCATTCATTGTATTGTGCGTTGAAGTATTCCATGCCGTGAAATGTACTGTTGTAGCGTAACATACCACCAACTGCACTTGATGTGGCGATTTGTTGTGCCGTTGTACCTGCTGCGATTTGTGTTGCACCAGTATCACTGATACGAACTGAGCCAGTTACCGTCAATGACCCAGTGATTTCTGCCGACCCCGTATATGGGAATGCGGTTCCACCACCACCTCCACCATTCAATGCGTAGGATGCGGTGAGTGCATAGGATGCTGATGTAACTGACCCAAGTAAGACACTGGCGGTTTCTGCAAATGATGCAGTACCAAGAAGTTTACCACCAGTAATATCAATTGACCCAGTGACTTCAATACCTTGCTTTGTTTGTAGTTTTCTGTTCGCAATGACACGACCATCAGTATAATTTACAAATGATTGAAATTCCAATGGAACATATGCTGACCCTATTTGTGTTGGTCCAACACTTGCACTAAAAGCAATGAAACCAGGGTTGGTATGCCCAGCTAAGACATTTCGTAAAGTACTACTATTGCTTGCTACAGGATATGCGTCAAGTCTAATAGATTGTCCTTCTTTTGTTAATATTATACCAGTATCACGCGGAGACAGAGTAGCAGCAGAAGCACTTTGGAATGTATATCCGCCGGCGGACCCAGATGGTATTGTTATTGCTACAGTGGAAGTAATTACTGAAGTTTGACCCGCGGAACTACTAAGAAGTAATGTATTTTGTCCTGGATTAAATGCTAATACTGCATATGCCCCATTGACATTGTTACTATCTACTGATAGTACATTGTTTGACCCACTTAAGAATGGAATTGGAAAATATGCTGCGTTCTGAGAAACCAAAACAGGAGTAAAACTAGATGTTCCAGATACAGTAAGATTTCCTGTAACTGTTTGGTTACCAGTAAAGGTGTTGGACCCTGTAGTTGCGAATGAACTGGTATCAATCGTTGCGTTCAATGCATACGATGCAGTTTCTGCAAATGATGCAGTACTTGGAGTAAAGGTGATACTCGTTGCTGCACTTGCAGTTGTGCTATAGGATGCACTATCTACCAACAATGATGCGGTTGATACTGCGGTTGGAACCCCATCCACATTACCAATCCATGCATATCCAGCAGTGAGATTTGGTAATTCAACTGGGCCTGGATTTAAGACCAGACCTTGACCACCACTACCACCCTTGGTGACAATACCAAGTAATTGTACGATTGCACTACCTGTTGGTCGTGTAGATGTCCATCCACCACCAACTGCCACATACACTTCAGTACCTTCGGTATATCCAGTAAGATTCATTCCATCAATCTTACCCAAAACAATACCACGGGTAACATTGTTGACCCCGATGGTTTCTGCTGCGATATAGGTAACAGGCATCTTAGTAGCATCACCTGCATCTGCTTTATATACAACTGGTGTTGCACCTTGTGAACCAGAGATATACAATGGGTCACCCTTGGTAACATTTTCACCAGTATAAATGTCCTCAAACAATGTTTGTACATCACCAAATGATAGATTGCCAGAACCATCGGTCTTGATGACTTGACTTTCTAATCCATCAGTTGTTGGATAGATAATACCACTTGCGGTTAAGAATGATGTATTTGTACTACCAGAGACATTAACTGACCCTGTAGCTTGAATACCAGACTTTGCTTGTAACAATCTGTTAGCGATGACACGACCATCTGTGTAATTTGGAAATGTTTCAAATTCTAATGGTACATATGAACTACCAACTGCACCAGCAGAACCACTAAATACAACAATACCTGGATTTATATTTCCTGCCAATACATTTCGTATTGTTGCGTTTGAATTTGCAGCTGGATACGCATCAAGACGAATATATTGACCTTCCTTTATTAATCGGATACCAGTACTTTGAGCAGATAAAACAGCTGACGATTCACTTAAGAAAGAATATCCACCAGATGAACCAGATTGAACAAGAGTAGTAATTGTATCGGGATTCATTGTACTTCTTCCCAAAGAACTACTTACACCAACCGCATTACCAGCAGGATTGAAAAAGAATGGTGTAAATACACTTGCTGTATGTTGAGAATCTATTGCAAATTGATAATCAGAGCCACTTAAAAATGGAATTGGGAAAGTAGTATTATTTTGACTTGCAGTGGTTGGAGTTAGTTTAGTCACCCCCGTAACTGTAAGTGTTCCGCTAACAATTTGATTACCAACAAATGTATTGGAACCAGTAGTTGCCAATGAACTTGTATCTGGCATTGGTCCAGTTTCACCCGTAGGTCCAACTGGTCCTGTTTCACCTGTTGCTCCAATTGGTCCCGTTGCTCCTACTGGACCCGTTTCACCGATTGAACCACTTGGTCCAGTTAAACCTGTTGGTCCTGTTGCTCCCGTCAAACCAGTTGCCCCTACTGGTCCTGTTGCTCCTGTCAATCCAGTTGGTCCAGTTTCGCCTGTTGGTCCGATAGCACCCGTAGCACCAACTGGTCCTGTAGCACCAGTTAATCCAGTAGGTCCAGTTTCTCCTGTAGGACCGATTGGACCCACATCACCAGTAGCACCTACTGGTCCAGTTGCGCCAGTTAAACCTGTTGGTCCCGTTTCTCCAATTGGTCCTGTTGCTCCAATAGGTCCAGTAGCGCCAGTTAAACCAGTTGGACCTGTTTCTCCAGTTTCACCAATTGGTCCTGTTGCACCAGTTAATCCTGTTGGTCCAGTTGCCCCTACTGGGCCAGTAGCTCCAGTCAATCCTGTTGGTCCTGTTTCTCCAGTTGCACCTACTGGACCAGTTGCTCCAGTTAATCCAGTTGCACCTACAGGTCCAGTTGCACCAATTGGTCCTGTTTCTCCTGTTGGACCCGTAGCACCAACTGCACCAGTTAATCCCGTAGGACCAGTAGCACCAACAGGTCCAGTAGCTCCGATAGGGCCCGTTGCTCCAGTTAAACCAGTAGGTCCAGTTTCACCTGTTGCACCAGTAGCTCCAACGGGACCGGTTGCACCAGTTGGACCTTGTGCACCAACGGCACCTTCAAGATTAATTGACCATTGACTGAATGTTCCACTTCCTAAGATTGTCGTTACATTGACTTCAAATCCACCATTGATTGGACTGTAAGTAACGACATCACCTGTCATTTCATTACTAACATCGTAGGCAATTACGATACCTTGTCCTACAGACCATGCAAGTCCAGTAGAACCTGTAAAGAATTGTGAACCTGTTTGAATGGTTAGTGATGCACTACTAGTTGTTGCATATTGGTCACCAATAGGACCAGTAGCACCAGTAGCACCAATAGGACCAGTTGCTCCGATTGGTCCAGTTTCACCAGTTGCACCAGTTAATCCTGTTGGACCTGTTGCACCAACAGGACCAGTTGCTCCAGTTAAGCCAGTAGGACCAGTTTCACCTGTTGGTCCAATAGGTCCAGTTGCTCCTATTGGTCCTGTTGCTCCAATAGGTCCAGTTTCACCAGTTAAACCAGTAGGACCAACTGCACCAGTTGCTCCAGTTAAACCCGTTGCTCCAGTAGCACCTATTGGTCCAGTTTCACCCGTTTCACCGATGGGTCCAGTTTGTCCTGTAGCTCCAATAGGACCAGTTGCACCGATAGGTCCAGTAGCACCAACAGGACCAGTTTCTCCTATGGGTCCAGTAGCACCAGTTAAACCAGTTGCGCCAACTGCACCAGTAGCACCGACAGGACCAGTTTCACCGATTGGTCCCGTTGCTCCCGTCAATCCTGTAGGTCCAGTAGCACCGATAGGACCAGTACTACCAGTTAAGCCAGTTGCACCAACTGGACCTGTTTCTCCTGTTGGTCCTGTTTGTCCGATTGGACCCGTACTACCAGTTAATCCTGTTGGACCTGTTGCTCCAGTCAATCCGGTTGGACCAGTAGCTCCAGTTAATCCTGTGGGACCAACTTCACCTGTTGCCCCAGTTAATCCAGTTGCACCAGTAGCTCCAACTGGTCCTGTTTGTCCTGTTGCTCCTACTGGACCCGTTGCGCCTGTTGCACCAATTGGTCCTGTTGCGCCTGTAGGTCCAACTGGACCTGTAGCACCACCAACAGGAATAAAGTTTGTTGCAACAACTTGTACTGGTTCTTCGGTTACGACAACTTGAATAATATCACTCATAGTCTGTTTCTCCCTTTATGGCTTGGTGATAGAATTACTGACCAAGACCTTTCCTTCTAATGGATAGAGAACAGTGCCATCATTCTTGGTTAACCGAATATCATAATAATAGCATGAACCAGTTAAGACTGCACTTGAACTGGCATGTAATCCTAAATTAAGTAATCCTTCTGTTGGAGAAGTGATACTTGCGGTAAATATTGCTGATGCGGTTGTAGCAGCATAGTCTGCTTTGATATAACTTGACGCTGTGTATTGAGATAGGTCAAATGCCGCACCATTTCCAGACAATATCTTAAATTGTTGGGTATATGTCTCTGCGGTCTGAATTGTAAGATTGTACTTACCGGTTATCATAGTTTCTCCTACGGGTTGGCAACCTGCAGCCAGTTTATGTTATTAATAAATAGTTGACGATTCGTAACTCTTATAAATTATGCACATGCGTCACCCAAATCCAAACACTTCCACTCTGTTTGATTAGTACCGCAATTGTAAGTCAAATAAAATACACCACTACCACACGGACTAGATGGTACACCAGAACCAGCTGGACCAGTAACACCAGTTGGTCCGACAGGTCCAGTTTCTCCTGTTGGTCCTATTGGACCAGTTGGACCTTGTGGACCCGTCACCGTTGGTGTGGCAGCAAAGTCAGCAACAGTTGCATAACTTGCGGTGACTGTTAAGATATTGGTAGATGGATTATACAATCCACGGGTATTGTCATTGTCTGCATACAGAGCACGATTTCCACTATTGTTGTCACTAAAAATCATGTAATATGGAGAATTATCACCTACACCTGTAATAGTAGATGTCTTTGCAATATTCGCATTGGTAGCAAATGATGCAGAAGTTATGGTTCCTGTTACCACACTTGCAGTAGCTGCATACGATGCACTTGTCGCTGATGTTGCTGTTCCTGCCGATGTTGCAAAGTTTGCATTGGTTGCCTGATTGGCTGACGATGCAAAATCAGCAGTTGACGCGTTGGTTGCATAAGATGCCGATGTTGCTGTGGTTGCAGAAGTGGCTGATGTTGCGGTAGTTGCGGTTGATGCATTACCTGTAAGGTTGGTAACAGTAAGTGTATTAGTAGATGGATTGTATGATAGTGAATTTACATCCGTATATACTGGTCTATTACCACTTGTATTGTCTGTAAACGCTACATAGTAAGTAGAATTATCAGATGCTTGATTGACCGCAACATTACTTGTATTGGTTGCTGATGTTGCACTTGTTGCCGATGTAGCCGTTGTTGCACTATTGGCTGTTAATGCATTTGTAGCAAATGATGCAGATGTTGCTGTTGTTGCTGATGTTGCAGTTGTAGCACTATTAGCAGTAGTTGCTGACCCTGCTGAAGTTGCGAAATTAGCTGTTAATGCATTTGTAGCAAATGATGAAGTCAGTGCATAAGATGCAGATGTTGCTGTAGTTGCTGATGTTGCACTGGTAGCACTTGTTGCAGTATTTGCCGTCAATGCATTTGTAGCAAATGAAGCAGAAGTTGCATTAGATGCATTACCAGATATGTTAGTGACAAATAAAGTATCTGTTGATGGATTATAAGTAAGATTATTACTATCTACTTGTAATGCTTTACTTGCTCCTGCTGCATCGGTAAAGATAAGATAGAATGTACTATTTGCTGAAGTTGCAGATACACTAGCACTTGCTGCAGTTGTTGCGGTAATAGAAGAATTAATATTGGTGACCGTTAGTGTATCGGTACCTGGATTATAAGACAACTGTGCATCTGCGCGAATACCACGATTACCAGATGTATTGTCTACGAATGCTAAGTAATATGTTGAATTGTCTGTTGTATTGGTAACTGCTACATTGGTTGTATTTGTTGCTGAAGTTGCAGAGGTTGCCGATGTTGCCGTATTGGCAGTTGCTGCAACACTTGCAAATGACGATGTAACGGCATATGACGCAGATGTTGCAGTAGTCGCACTATTCGCATTAGTTGCTTGGTTGGCAGAACTTGCAAAGTCTGCGGTAGATGCGTTCAGTGCATATGACGAACTTAATGCATAAGATGCCGATGTAGCCGTAATTGCCGATGTCGCAGATGTTGCAGAGGTTGCAGTATTTGCCGTCAATGCATTTGTAGCAAATGAAGCAGAAGTTGCATTAGATGCAGATGTGGCAGAAGTCGCGGTAGATGCGTTACCTGTAATGTTAGCAACTGTAAGTGTATTGGTAGACGGATTGTAAATTAAATTAGTTGTATCTGCATCGGTAAATACTCTACGATTACCCAATGTATTATCAGTAAAGGTAACAAAGAATGTACCATTTTCACCAGAACTAGTAACTGCAACATTGGTTGTATTGGTTGCGGTTGTTGCAGTCGTAGCATTTGCTGCCGTTGCTACAAACGAAGCTGTAGTTGCAAATGATGAAGTGACTGCATACGATGCCGATGTTGCGCTCAATGCGCTATTTGCATTAGTTGCTTGATTGGCTGATGATGCAAAGTCAGCGGTAGATGCGTTTAATGCATAAGAAGATGATAGTGCATAAGACGCTGATGTTGCAGTTGTTGCTACCGTTGCTCTGGAAGCTGTACCTACGATATTAGCAACAGTTAATGTATTGATAGATGGATTGTAAATTAAATTGTTTGTATCTGAATCGGTGAATATAGGACGATTACCAGAGGTATTGTCAGTAAATGTGACATAGAATGTATTAAGGTCATCAGAACCAGTGACCGCAACATTGGCTGTATTTGTTGCATTGGTAGCCGATGTTGCCGTTGCCGCTGTTGCCACAAATGATGCCGTTGTAGCAAATGACGAAGACAATGCGTATGACGCAGATGTTGCACTTAATGCACTATTGGCATTGGTTGCTTGATTTGCAGAACTTGCAAAGTCCGCAGTTGAAGCATTTGATGCAAACGATGCACTTGTTACAAATGATGCGGTAGTAGCACGACTTGCAGTACCAATAAGACTTCCAGAAAAAGTTGGTGCAATTAATATGCCACTACCAAGTTGATATTTTAATGCCGGTGTACCACCTGAAGTATCAAAATATAATTTTTGTTCACCACCACTATCATCGGCAAATACAAAATATCGTGTAGAAGGACCAGCATCACCAAATAGTTGTATAACCGATGAAGTAACTGCATTTCTTGCATTTGTAGCAAAAGATGCACTTCTTGCAAAAGATGAAGTGGTTGCAAACGATGAACTTAGTGCGTAGGATGCAGAAGTTACACTTCCTAACAATATACTTGCCGTAGCAGCATTAGTTGCAAACGATGCGGTTAGTGCATATGAAGCAGATACCGATGACCCACCACCAGAACCACTCGTCAATACCGACCAATCTGATGACCCTGTATTGTATTTGGTATAGAGTACTTCGTTCTGTGCAGAATCACGACGAATATAAAGACTTCCACTTGGTGCATCTAAACCATTTGGTGACCCTTCACCCACAAGGATACAGACACCTGTGATTGGGTCAAGAACTGTGCGTTGTATAATCATAGATTAAAATGGTTGCTTAGGTGAGGCATTAGACCAACTGACAGGGGTACTATATGCACTGGTTGTATATCCCGACTTATTGGCACGAATCCGTGCAGTTCCAACATCGGTGCCTGGTCCTGCATATGGATAACTTAAGGTAAACTCTGTAACATAATTCATATTGCCTAACAAAGTACTTCCACTATAAACTTCACCTTCAAATGTGGTACCTGCTGGATAAGCAGTGGTATTGGTTACAGAGAAATTCAATGTACCACCATCAGTAGTCTGCCATCCAGTAAATGAAATGGTTGGTGTCGTAAGTGTACCACCCGTACTTGTTTGTGTATAGATAATATCGGTTCGTTCACTTTCACCACTACCAGAAACACCAGAATATCTCCAACTATAATTAGTAACTGGTGTTAATCCTGTATGAGAAATTGATTGTGTACCATTTGCTCCTGCCGATACTGCCACATCACTACCATACACTGCATTGTTTAAATAAGTTCTAATAAACAATGGTAGATTGGTACTTGGCATCATTACTTGATTGGTGACCGATGAACTGGTAATGGTGACATTACTTTGTGATACGAATGCATTTGGTGCAACTGCAGTTGTTGAAGTAGCTTGATACAATTTGTATTGTTCAGTTCCACGACGATTGAGTGCATCATATGGAACAAAAGTAACCAAGAGGTAATTGGATGGTTTTGCTATTGGAACAATAATACGACTACGAACATCACTACGATTTAATGGTGATTTATAAAAAGGAATACCAGTAAATTCTACACTATCAACTTGTGGAGCAGACCCAGAACTTTCTTGAATAAAGACTTCTGTGTATTGTGCCGTTGATGATTGGTCAAATGAATATGGAATCGTAATTTGATTACTACTGGATACTACAGTTCCAATGGTAATCGTTGCATAGGCTGGGTCATTGGCATTGATTTGTCGTTCAGAAATATCAATCCCTGTGGTTGATGTAATACGATTAGACCCTGTAGCGGTAAAGTTGATATGTCCTGTTCCCGTATTGAAGTCAGGACGACTAATAGTAAATGTCTTTACTTCACTTGACGATACAAAGAACTCACCAGTTGGAGTGATAGATGGAATATTGATAGAAGTGAATGAGAGATTGATGTATGACCCAGTAGCTGGAGTTTCATCAAAGACTGCCACATTCAATACTGCACTTGAACTATCCGTTGAGATTGGTGTGATAACTGTGCGTAATGTTGGTACTGCTGCACCCGATACCAATGGGGTCAATTCCACCTTATCTACACCATTTCTAAATCCAGATAGGGTACTTTGAAAGACCACATAACTATCGTCGGTAGATGTACCTGTTGGTCTATCAATTGTATAGGTGGTACCCACATTAGAAATGGGTCCAACATTACCAGATGCGATAAGAGAAATTGTTGGTGTTCCAGTACCAACTACGGGTTGATTGACTTCAGGAACAACAATCCATTGTGTTGCATTACTCTGTGATACGACCATCACCAATTGTAATGGTGTTTGATTGAGTAACCACGGTTTTCCTCTCCAATCTATTTGAGGAATTGTGGTAGCAGACCCAGAGATTTCAAAGATATAGGAACTACTGATGAATCCAGGCGCAGTATGCTTGGCTCTGTAAAAATATACATTCTTTGTTAATGGTAAATAATCAATAAAGTATGTACCCGATGTGTCTACATTCTCCAATGTACCAATTTCAGTCCAATTGTTCGGGTCTGCAACTGATGCACTACTATTGGTTCTTTCAATTACAGTAGATGTATCGGCAGGAACATCGGGGTCACGGAATACGACCAATACAACACCAGTTTGTGTCTTTGCCTTATCAATATTCAATTCGTTGATAGCCATAGGATTACCTTGAAATATAAGCGATTAATGCAGCAGGAGCATCCAATTGAGTTCCAGTTCCCGTTGCATTAAAACTTGCGGTGATAAGTGGACTAAATCCTTTATATGGGTCTGCATATCTGACACCGACTGTATGTGTTGAACTTGTGTTCTTATCTAATCCCGTCAATGTGTATGTAGACGAAGATGGAAGTAATTGAATAATAGTCGTAGTTGGAATGCTACCCGATGGTGAGGCTAACTGCACTTCTATTGGGTAGAAGTCATTTGTATTTGACCAATCTATCTCTGCAGACTGTTCGGTGATATTGGTAACCACCAAATTCGTTGGAGCAGTCACATTGGCTAATGTAACTGGACTTGCAACTACATAAGAAGATGGTAATTTAATATCTGCATTAGATGGACTGGTACTTCTTGCACGAATATAGGTGGTCTTACCTTCTGGTAAAGTATCAATACTAAAGGATTGTGTTGTCCCTGTATTGCGTTGTGACTTATAGAATACCCAATCTACACTACTATTGGCAGGTACAGATGACCCACTAGATACGACTGCATATTCCATTTCTAATACAGCAGGTTGACTTACACTAATCTGAAAATCTATTTGATTGTTAACTGAAGAAGAGACAACACCAAAGACAGGTGCAGTCATACTTTGATTGACACCGCTATCTAATAGGGTAAAATCAATTTGTATTCCATTCAAATTCTTTTGTATAACTTGATAGATTCTTGTTCCACCACGGGTATGTAATGCTTGGTTAGGTAATACATCCACATCTACCAATACGAAGTCACCGACCTTTAATGCGGCCGTTGTCACATTGCGTACACAAGACAATTGAACCATTGGATTACCAAATTGGTTTCTATCAAAATACTTTTTCAAATATCCAACGGCACGACCTTGTGTATAGACATCGGTAGGTATATTACCTGTCATTCCACCAATACTGAATGAATAGATGTCATTGTTCAATCCACGCAATCCATTAAAATCTAATTGTTCTATTTTTATAGATGGGTCAATAACATCGGTAAGTGCATAAATGATAGGAAACTTTTGTTCAATCGTTGGATTGGTTTCTCCTTCACTTTGTGCAGCTGATAATGTATCTCTCGTATATGTCTTAAGATTTTCTATATAATACATTCCACCTACAGCCAATATAGGTTCACTGGTATTCCATGTTTGTTCTGTTCCAGCGATTACAGAGGTATCATCTAATGTAGACAATCCTGCCGATGATGTAGGAATATATGTTGAGAATAGACGGAATGCAGATTGTGGAACTCCACCAATTGTTTGTGGTTCAAAAGTATATCCCAATCCAAATGGCTTACAGATATACTTTTCAATAAATTCTGCTGCTTCCATACTTTCTTCTATTCTATAGACCATCTTTTCCAATGGTCGTGCTACTTCTAATGTATTAATAGATGCTGTATCAAATGGAATGGTAAGTTGTGGATTACTCTTTGGGAAATAACTACCAGTTAAGATATCGCGTAAGACTTGATATGGTGTTGCATTGATGAATAGGGTACCCTTGACTTGTTCATTGTCTAATAACGAATACAACCAAATCTTGGGTATGTCTGTACCAAATGTTTGTGTTGGAATAGACCCAATACTACTATATCGTGGGTCCAATGTATCCAATTCGGCAATATGAATCTTTTGTATTTGTTGTAATGTCTTATCACGATTTGCATTGGATGGAGTTTGTAGGATGTCTACTCCATAGTAGTAATATGACCCACTAATTTCAATACGAGCGCGTAATGGTTGTTGACCAGATGCAACATCGTATTGTAATCCAGCACTTGTATTGAATTTATTTCCGTATGACCAAAAGTTTTGTGGGTCTTGTACTGATAGATTGAATAGTGTTAACCAACGGTCATATCGTAATTGTGTATTGGCATTGGCAGCAACTTCTGCTTTCTCAACAAGAAATGGTACACTTTGTGGTAATGCCGATTGACTATCTGGCATTTCTAATTTGTCTAATAGACCTAATGGTAATACAGACTTATAGACAGCTGAAGTACTAGTTGCTTCTGTCGTAAAGAGTTTTTGTTTAAGTAATTCTAGATTGTCCCCAATCTCTATATTATAAGTTAATTTAGAAGAGAGGTCAAACTTATTGACACGACCACAGAAAAAGAGACTCCAGGTGGACCCACCATCGGTACTTTCTTCAATAATAGCTTTTTTTCCAATAATACTTAACCGACCACTACTATCACCAATAAATGCAGATGCCCATCGTGTTGCATTACTAGTTGCTTGTGTTCGGGCGTCTAGGATTTCTACACTATATGCACCTACAGAGGAACGACCACTCTTAATATCAAATTCACCATTTTGACCACGGGGTAATCGCATATAGGGTGTATATCCAGCCAAACTACCAGAACTTAATGTGGTAATTTGAAATGGTTCGCTATGTGATGAGCCTGAAACTGGTGTAAGAGAAGTGGAACCCGAAGTGAAAGCGGTTCCATTGATGATTCTCATTCTATATGCTAACTGCATTTTAGTATCCGTCGTAAGAAGTTGTATTATTTCTCATTACAATACGAATGGTACGGGTACCATCTGGTTCAAGTGCATGTGCACCAGTAATAGGTTCTACTAAATACGAAGTGACATAGCTAACATCATCCTTATTTGGATACCAACGGAATTGATTCTTTTGTCGTGCCCATTCTAGGAATGCACGAACGCCTGTAGTTCCATCCCATCCAGTTTGTGTTGGATTTGTTCCATTGGATGTTGGTATCCAACGAATGTCACCTTCTAAAATATAATTTGTATTGATGACCCAGGCATCTTCAGTTCCACTTTCTACCTGTAAGAATTGTGACCCATCAAAGGCACTACTATATGATGCCCAATTGTCTAATGGATATCCAATGTTCAATGTATTAGCGAAACTAGCTCCCCAAACTATTTTTGGTATTCTATAGATTCCCATGTTACATACCTACGGTAGAAATTTTAACTCGTCTATTTGATACAGTTTCCATTGCGGAAACGAATGAGCGTTGTGTATCTGGATTGCTCATATCTAACAATCCACCTTGAACCACAATGGTCAATGGTTGTGTGGTACTAAAGTTACTTCGTCCAAGTTGACTATTGTTGAATGCTCCACCATTTGCTCCAATACCACCAGCTCCTGCTCCACCAACGGCTCGTGCTGCGACACCTGCGGCCGCTGCTGCGGCAAAGTGTTGTGCTGCGGACTTGAAGAATCCAGACGCACTGAATGCAGTTAGTGGGTTAGCTGCTGCGGCAAATCCTTTACCTAATGAACTCAACCCTTCAACAAGGTTCTGTTGTCCTAATGCTTTTAAGATACCAGCGATAGCATTTCGTGCCCCTTGACCAAATGCTTTAAATGCATTCTCACCAGTAAAGATACCTTCAACCATTTTATCAAATCCATCAGAGATACCAAATATAATTGGTTCAATGGTTTTCATTCTATTTTCTGCATTTTCCGTTGCTTTTTTAGCAATCTCATTATCTTTTTCTAGTCCGGCGTTTACTGCATCGGTCAATCTGTTTATATCATTGATAATTAAATCGCTAATTACTTGTCTTGCTTGGTCACGGGCAGATTGCAAATCTTCAAATTGTTTCATTTGTACTTCAAATAAAGCATCTTGAATACGCTTATTAAATGCTATAACGCGTTCCGCTTCTTTCTGTGCAGCTTTTACTCGTTCTTCTGCTAGTTTCTTAGCATCTTCTGTTCGTTTAGCTTCTGCCTTTGCTAAATCATTTATTGCTTGTTGTTGTGCCGTAACAGCTCTTACTACATTTGCTTCTAATTGTGTAATAGTAGATTGGTCTTTACCAGTTTGACGAGCTACGGTCAATGCAGCCTGTGCTCTTTGTACTCTTATTCCAGTTTGTTTTACTTTTTCTTCTAGTTGACGACCAAGTTGTTCAGCTCGTACTAATGCTCGTTCTTGTTGTGCATCAAATAATGCTTCATCAGCCGATGCGGCTTTTCTTGCGGCATCGGTTGTAGATTTTAATATGTCAGTAGTAATTCTTGCATTTGCTTGTGCGTTACTTTCACCAAATCCAAAGAATTGTCCATCACTACCTAACCAAAATGCTCTCCAAGCAGAGTTTGATTTTTCTTCTAAGTCTTTTAATTCATTTAATAAACTATTTAATTGAAATTGTTGTGATGTTCCATTTAAATCTGCTATAGCTTTGGCTAAATCTTGTGTTATCTTCTTTGATTTTTCGGCACTGTCATAGTAACTCTTACCAATCATCACCATCGCACCAATACCAGCGAGATATGCAGCACCAGTCAATCCACCAGGCGCAAAATCTGCTAATGCATCGGCAACACGACCTAATGGGCCAGGTAATGATGCTGCTTGAGCACCCATGCCTCGTAGTGCATTGTCTAATTTATTTATTCCACGACTATTGGTTTCAACGGATACACGCATCCGTTCAAAAGCACCAGAAATTCCTTTTAACTCTGCTGATGCTTTATCTCTTACGCCAATTTCTACTTCTGTCTTTTGTGCCATATGCTAGTTCCTTATGATTGCTTTACACCATAGGTGGCAAGTTTTTGTAGTTCAGAGAACCGTTTTTTAATCTGTGGAGTGGAAAGTCCTTGTGACATTGCGTTACCTTCCATTACAACAAAGACTTCTTTGGCTTCTATTGCAGGTATTTGCTGTGAGAGATAGTAGAAGTGCCAGTATCCGATGTCCCCATCTTTGAATGTATCATTTCCATAATACCACAGAAACAAGGAAATATCGTAATACAGTTCGCGTTCTAGTACCTTTTTATGAGAAGGCCTGACACGCTTGTATGCTTCATCAAACGGGTCAGGTTCCTTTTCATCTGCTACTTCGTCTGCAACAAAAAAACATCAACGAGTTTGGTAATAAATTCATTATCAGCGTTTAGGACATCATCCACTGGTAACTCCAATGCTCTCGCAAGTTTTTCTATTGCTGCGATGTATGCGTTTTCTTTTTCGTCAATAGATAACCCATCAGAAAAACTATTTCGTAATTCGCGTTGAATTGCGATATAATTCTTAAAACTTAATGGTTTGACCATATAGGTTGTACCATTTAATTCAACTTTGATGGGTTCTGTTGCCTTAATAAAGCGTTCTACAGACATAGTAAACTCCTATAGGAATTAGTTAAAAGGTATTTTTAGTTGTATGTAATCGTAATATCGTTTGCCCCGTTTAATGACGATGGCTTGATTGTTAATTCACTGGTTGAGACTGCACCATCTTCTCCATTACTGATACCGATGATTTGGCAAGTTGGTAATGATACGGTGAATCTATTACCTGTGGTTGAACCAATGGTGAATGATGTTGCGAATTGTGTTCCATTGCGTTGTAATTCGTAGATATCAAATGAAGCACTTTCTGGTGTTTCAATAGTGGTTACGAATGTCATATCACGACGAGCACTTGCAAATCCTGCGTGTGCATCGGTTTGGTTAATATTGACTCTTGGATTGATTTCACGACCAAGAGTTAAAGTAAATCCACGGACGATTGGACTGAATGACCCAAGGGTTAATCCAATGTTTTCTGTCTTTGGTGGAATGGTTGTATTGTAGGTGATACTTGCTACACTATTGTCAATGACTGAACCAGAAACAAGACCAGACATATCAAAGGTGTATTGTGCTGGACTTGCACCATCACTTGCTAATGTAAAGGTACCGATAGTACCAACTGCAATATATTGTTCACCACGGGCAAACATCTTAATTGCTGCACTACTATCTGCATTTCCTACTGCTTCTGGTTGGTAGGTCCATGCTCCACCTGAATATGATGCAGAGAAGCCAGATGCTTGTAGTAATGCGTGAACATCTGGTGGAGTGGTTGATGTTGAACTATATGCAGAACCACTGCCTCGTGCTTCCATAACAAGGTTGATTTCTGCGAAACGGCCTGTTGGTGATACGAAAGGTTGTGCACCAGCAGTTGATGGTGAATTTGGACGAGCACCATCGTTGACATAATTGATGGTTAGCGTTGGTAATTCACTAACTTGGACGGCGTGGGTCGTAGTATTAAAAGCACTTGCAGTTCCATAGGTTGCTTCTTTTTGTGCGAGAACGCCGTATCCAATAACGGATTTAAAACTCATGTTGTTCTCCTATTACTAAGGGTTTGTATCTCGTACTCTAAAAGTAATGATTAGAGAAGAGAGGATGTTTACATCTTGGTCTTGATTTACTACGCGTGGTGTTTGACGAATAGTGGACATTTCAATAATTTGAATGTCTCCATCAACACGAGCTGCCGCGTTCTCGTTTTTACTCCATTGTCTTAAACTTTGCATTACACACGAAAGTGTCTTATACCCACGGTCAGTTCCCGTATGTGCTGCAACGATTTTGTCCCAATACGATACTGCCAATGTGATTTCTACATCACGGATAGATGTTCGTACTTCTGGCATTAAGAAATTGACATCTTCTGCCAACGAAATCATCAATACGGGAAATAGGTCGGGTGTTCCACCGACTGTCATCCAGTAATCTGTAGTTTCTGCATACACATCCGCTATAGTTGGTAAACTACCACTGGTCAAATACACATTAACCCCATAGGTTGGGTTCTTTAATGCGGTCTTAACCATGTCAATTGTTTCAGAAATCATTAGCAAGTACCTGGTGTGTCACATTCACTATTGAATGCATTTATCTTTGTTAGATATATCTCACAGTTTTCCCCATCTCCAGTTAAGAGAATATGACGAACTGTATATTGTTGATTGTCAATTTGTATTGTCTTTTGTTCATCCTTTGGAATACGAGTTGCAATATCCCGAAGAACAGTCAATCTAAATAAGTTATCTACCCATTGTACCCCGCGGTCATCTTGAATTAATTGACTTTCTTGGTCCAAAATGCCACGGAAGTAGACAGGTTCGTTATCTAGTACGATACGGCATTCCTGACCCGCTACATTCATCATTCTTTCTAGTCCAAAGTTCCAAAGATTGCTCATGATGTTCTATCTCGGGTTTACGGGTTTGGTATGGTGTTTTTACCACACCTTTATAAATACTCTTGAGGATATCAATAATATTTGTTGATGGGTCCAACGGAACAAATTTTTTCATACTTTATTTTTAAAGACAAAAGGGACGGACGGATATAACCGCCCGCCCCCTTTATCTACTTGGTGTATTAACTAATCAGTGGATTAGTAAGTTACATTTGTCCAGCGTACAAGTGCCTTTGGTTGGCGTGCCACACAATCTGCGAACATTTCAAGATTGAGGACAGTTTGACCAGTTTGTAGCTTGGTGAGGTCATCACGCTTGATTTCAACTGGACCGAAGGTTGCTGCAGTTACCTTACTGAAGTCACCGAACATAATGGTCTTGCGACTTGCGATAACTTCTGGGAGGTATCCAGTGCGAACAACTGGGTGACTTGCTTGGATGACATCAAGGATACTCATGCCAGAACCAGCACCGAATGCTTGGGTTGAGAACATTTGTGAGTATACAGTGTGGTCAGCGACGAATTGTGCGTTTGCGAGGTTTGCATTTTGTGCTGCAACTTCGGTAATCATTGCACTTGCTGATGCCAATGCCATTGAACCAGTGAGACTCAATGCGGTGATGTTGGTATCACGGGAAAGACCAGTGATTGCGTTGGTGCCACTTCCACCCCAGCATTGTGCGTCAAATACACGAACTGATTCTGCAAGAAGGTCGTTGTAGAGTTCTGCTTCAAAGTCGTATGTGCCGTTCAAGCGGGTCATCAAGTTACTGAAGACATAGCGAGCTGCGATACGATTTGGAGTCCAGTTCTTGATACCAACAGTTACTTCGTTGTCTGCGATTGAAGCAGTTTCGGTAAGTGAAGCTGTTGCTACGGTTGGAACTGAGAAGTAAGGCATTGAAGCGACATCGTTCAATGAAAGAACTTGACCACCTACGCGAGAAAGAAGTGCACCTTCACGGAGAGCTTCTTCAAAGGTCAAGAATTCCTTACCAACTGCATATTGACCAGTATTACTGTATGCAGTTCCTGCACGGGTGTTGAAACTACTGCGAATCATTGCTACATCGGTTGGGATGTAGAGTGTTCCTGGTGTTACAGTGCGACCAGTTGCACGGGCTTGGTCAATACCGCGTTCTGCGAGTTCACTGTTGTTGCCTTGTAACCAAGACTTAACAGCTGATGCGAATTCAGGCTTGTCTGAACTCTTTACATGGATTGCTGGACCAGCCTTCTTTGCATTAGAGCGTGAATCAAGGATTTCTAATGCGACTTCTTCTGCAGTACGACCTTCCTTAATCCAGGTTGGAAGTTCTGCACTCTTTTCGTACTTAGCTGCTAATTCAGCAAGACGAACGGTGTTGTCGGCCCCTACGGAGCCATTGCTTACATTGCTCATTTTATCTCCTGTGTTTGAGCGTGAGTTGGCTTTTGGAGCCGATTTCTTTCCTGCCTTTCCTTCTAACATCTGTTCTTCTTCTTGTGATGCTTCACCATCAATTGATTCGTATGAATCATATTCCTTTGATGGAACTTTATCGCCCATTTCGTCATAGGTCTTTTCAACTTCCATACCTTCTTCCATGACTTCTTCGGCAATTTCTGTGGATACTGCTTCCATTTCTTCTTCAGAATGACCCATAGCTTCTACTTGATTGTTTACTGCTTCTGAGATTTCTTCAAGTAATGCGGTCATATCTTCAACAGAAAGAGATGGAAGCATCTCCATTACAGCTGCTAAATCTCTTTTCTTCATATCTGTATCCTCATTTGGTTGTTCTTCACTGCGTCCAATTCCTGCCTTAATATAATCTGCTGGTGTGGTTACTACTGATACTTCATATAGTGTCCAACGAGTAGCGATGTATTGTGGAATTCCATCAATGTCTTCACCTTCTGCCATTTCGTTGATTTCGTATCCAATACTAATTGAACGAAGGATACCATCCAAAATATCAGCGGATACTTGACGAGCAAAATCTGAGTTCTTACTTAAACGAACAACTGCACGCAATTGACCATTATCTAATCTAACACTTTCTACGATACCAATGTATTCGTCATTGTTATGATTGTATAATAACGGACAAGAACCTGCAGCTACTCTACTATAATCAATTGCTTCTTCTGTGTGGAGTAATGTTTCATACCCAAAGTTACGACGATAGGGAATATCACTACTTGCTGCCAATTCAATCACCAACCCCGTTTCTGTATCTTGGGGTTGACGAATTTCTACACTACGATGGCAACGACTATTAATCTTTGGTAATGTCTTCATATGTAATAAATAGTGTTAATTTCTGAAGAAACTATTTTTTAGTCCAACCCAGCTTGTTCATCAGCTGCGATGACTTCTTGTGCACTGACCGCATCTGGACTGATATTTGGTTCGTCTGGTGCTTGTATTGTACCAATTGCGACTTGATTTGCGGTATCTTGTGCTTTTGGGTCACCCATACTGACATTGACCCCATACTTCTGAATGTATTCTTCTTCCACTGCTAATTGTTTAATATTTTCGTAGAAGTCACCACCCAATTCCGCACAAACTTGTGTACGGGTGAATAGACCAACATTGATACCTTCAATATAGGCCTTCATATCTTTTGATGGGTCAATCGTGGAATGTCTAGTACCACGGAAGTTGACTTGATAGTAATCTTCTGGATTCATTGATGGAAGCTTTAATGAACCATATAACATTGCGGTTTCTAACCACTTCTTATAAACTACCATATGGAAACTCTTAATTAACCAACGCTGAATTTGTTGGAAATGTTCCCGTTCAACTAAAGAACTGAAACGAACATTGGCACTATTGCCTTGGCTCATGTCAGCACTTAATGTAGAATAAGAAATAAACAACCCAGCAGCAATACTCTTAAGATATGCATTGACAGTTTGTTCAAACTGTTGGGTTGGGAAATTAAGATTAAGGGCTTGTAAACTCTTACCATGGTCTAGTTCTAAAATTTGACTATATGCCAAATTGATTTCTGGTCGCTTGAATTGTGGACTTTGTAATCCACTAACTGCCACATCATCTGCTCCTACCACATCTGGTTCACTATTGGTCATAACCAATGGTGTCGTTGCTGCAATAGAACATGCTTGTAAGTGAACTTCTAAGAATTGATTCAAACGAGATACAGTATTCAAGACTGCGGTAGTCCACGGAAGTGCACGGACTGCGCCTGGAACACTATTGTCAAAGATGTGAATGATTTCTTCTGCGGGAATGCGTTCACGAACCCGTGGTGCCATATTGATGTCTGCTGGTAAACGATTCCATACATGGTATGCAACTGGACGACCACGACCATCAAATTCAATACCCATAATGATAACGCGTTGACTTTCTGGATTACCCTTACTATCCAATACTGTATTGTAGTTCACATCCAAGAGGGTTGGGTCTAATACTTGTAATGCAAACCCGTACTTGTTTACTGACTTACCAGTAATCATGCGAACAAGACCTTCACCATCGCGTGCTAATGTACGAACGAGTAATTGTTCTACTTCGTTGAATGATGATAAGGTATCGTAGGTTGCTTCTTCTGACCAATCATTCCATGCACGACGAATTTGTGCATTGGTGCGTTCTGCGAGTTTACCATTACTATTGGTAATGACTGGTTCAATCTTTAATCCATCTTGACCAACGACAAATACAGAAATGACTTCTTGGTATCGTTGAAGGAATGGGTCAATCCCTACAAGATAACGAGAAAGGTCACGGGTGCGTTCTAATGTATTTAAAAGGTCTTTGTTGACCGAAGCATAGACACCACGACTATATGCGAAATGTAATGATGGTGCTGGGAGATGTGCTTTTTGTAAGTTGGTCTTACTTTGGTTGACGATTGGAGTAGACTTGGCTACTGCTTTTCTACCAAAGAGAAAATCGGTAAATCTACTCATACAATCACCTCAATTTGTTTAATACCAGAATATCCATTCTTTGCATTGATTAACATTTGCTTTTCCTTATTCCAGAATGCTCGTTCAATGAGAAGTTCACGACGATTCATCATAGAAATGGAACGACCTGCAATACTGATACTTTCTGCTGCTTCACCTGTTGACAATTGATTGAGTAATGCCTTCTCAATAAGGTCTAACATACGAACACAGATAGCTTCTTTAGATACTGCGGTGGCTGGATTTTGATATACATTCAATGTACCGACTTCTGCGGTATACGATACAGACCCACTAGATACACGAACAGAATAATTGTAGACACCAGCTTTGAGATATGCACTTCCACTTGGAGCAAGTGAGAAGAGATATGCATTGTCTATGTGGTCATCTGGGTTGTTTGTTGGTGTTGATGCGACCCCAGTAATAGAAAGTAGGGATGGGCCATTAATATAGAGAACAGAACTAGTATAGTCTGAACTTAAATAATCACTATAGGTTACGGTGAAATTGACACTATCACCAGCATAAAAAGATTCAATTGCCATAGTTTTCCCTAGAAGGTTCTTATATAAATAGAGAATAATTGATAAAAATTAAGAAAAAATGAACGGAAACAATTAATATCGTCGGAACACACTAAATCCAGTATTCTTTGAATTGTGTAATCGTACACCAGGTCTGAATTGTGCTGCTTGTGGTTGTTCTGGAGTTCCTTCTTTAACCTTAACATCTTCTGGGTCTGGTGTCAAGAGTGAAACCTTTGTAGCCAATTCATCTAACTTACGAAAGACTTCTGGACCCAATGCCATCAATGCGGCATATGCGTATACGAAACAGTCTAGTGCTTCCACTCGGTCACGCATTGCTTTCCAACTACCGATTCGTCGTGCTCCTTTGTATTCGTATACTTTCTTCTCACCTGTGAATTGATACAAGGTTTCTTTATCTAAGAATCGTTCTTGGTCTAATCGTTTAGGATATGCAACTGGTAAGTGAACATAGTTTTCACCAGCGTCTGGATTGTTGAACAATTGTGCGATATGGTCTTTCGCAGGATTGACACCAACACGGAAATAGGTTTGACCACTTTCTTTATAGAACTTTGCTTGTCGTTCCAATATCCCCGATGTATAATTCGCATCACCTTTGACTGCCATAATGGTTCTATTGGCATGGTCTAATGTCTTTAAGTCACGAACATATCGTGCGACTCTATTCGCATTGTACCCAGAGTCAATTGCAATTGCACGAATACCAATCTTTGCCCCAGATAGTGTCTGGTATCGTTCATTTAATAAGAAATGACTTAACTGTTCAAATACATTATTCTTTTGGGTATCCCCTTCAAATAGTCTAAAATCAATCAGGTAACATTCGTCTGATTTACCGAACCCCCAGACATATGCTTCAATACGATTTTGTTGTATGTCAACTCCACAAGTTAAAACACCTACTCCATTACATTGTTCTGTCTTGGTAGGGACTTCTGCGTTGTATATCTCCAATCGTTCACCTAACTTATTCGCACCAATATATTCTTCTATTAACTGGAATGACTTTGCCAATCTGGAATTCATAAAGACTTGTAACTTATGTCTGTTCTTTCCAATACTGGTCCATTCTGCGACCAACTCTGCCCAAGTCATATTGACCGAATACAATGCATTCAAGAAGAATCCTGCGACTTTACTATCGGCATTGTGTCTGACCCATTCTCCACCTAATACCATTTGGTATTTCTCACTTTCGGTCATACCATATGAACATGAACGACAGATATACTTTGGATTGGTTGGGTTTTCTTTATAACTGAGTTGTTCCCATTGTAGTGTTTGTTTATGACCACAACTTGGACATGGAACATAGTAATGTCGTTGGTCAGATTCCTTAAATTTCTTTTCTATTGCAGAGAAGTCGGTAACTGTTGGTGTAGATGCATAAATGCGTTTTGCCTTATGTTGGAATGTCGTAGTACGAATAGAGGCAAGGTCAATCACATCACCATCTTTACCAGCACTCTCAGGATATCTGTCTATTTCATCGGCAAACAATACACGAATCGTCTTACCATGCAAACCAGAACTATTCTGACCACCTACGAATGTCATTGTTCCACCAACATAGCGTTTGGATAATGTCGTATTCCCACCTTCTCTGGTGAACTTCTCTTTGACCAATTCTCGTAAGGCAGGTACATCGCGTAACATTGGGTCAATATCATTATTACTAAACTGTTTCGCAATAGTCTCTGTTGGTAATAACCACAAGATAGGAGAAGGAGACTGATGCATAAAGTATCCATTCGTTGCCATCATCGTCACCGTTTTCCCAACACGGGCAGAAGTCATAAAGACAATATCTTTATATTCTTCGCCACATGCAATATCTAACATTTCCTTTTGCCACGGCATGCGTTCCCAACGATATTTACCAGGTTCAGCACTATTCTCTGCCGATAATTGAAAGTGTAGGTTTGCCCATTCACTCCCACTTAACTTTGGTCTAGACTTTAGGATTTGTCTGGTCAGTCCATTGATAGCAGTCTTAAATCGTTCAATACTTTCTACACTATCTTCTGGAATATATTCTTCTGGAATAATATCATGTATCATTCGTCTGTATCCTCAGACATATCAATCACATCATCGGTTTCCATTGCCACATCAATTTGTTCATCTGTTGGGACTTCTTCCAATTCTACTTGAAAGTCTTGGAGTGAACTGAGTTGGTCAAAGAGTACATCCAATTGTTTGGCTAACATCTTCTGACTATCTTCTACTGTCTTAAGTCCGACGAGATATGGTGCCCATACGGAATCAATTGTCGTTAGGACATTTCTAATTTGTTCTAGACGATTGGACATTAACTTCTCTGCATCTTCTGCACGCATAGTTACCCCCAACTCTCTGAGGGCAGCATTCTTCTGTCGTATCATCTTCCAGAATTGCAGATTCTCTTGTGGTGTTCCTGAACTTTTCGGCATCTGCTTCTTCAACAGATATTCTACCGATACTTCAATGAACTTATGGATACATTCTTTCAGGTCATATTTTCCAAATGATACTGGAGTGAATACACCTTGATTTTGAAAACTACTGACCTTTGCAGGTGGGATACCTAAAATTTCAGCAAGTTCTATGCGACTTACAATCATATGTGACCTTCCCTATTAAATAATATTTTTTAATTATAAATAATTTATTGGATGGTGTCCTTCCCTTTGGGAATTCCCTTTCTTTTTCCATCCGTAGAAATTCCCGTGCGAATTTTTCGTCTTTCAGTAGAGAAAAAGGTCGGGTCGGGAGTCAACCGTATATTTTGCCGTCTGAGTACTCTTTACTCATCGTCTATGCCATTGATTTTGTGATACTTAGAACCCACGCTTCTTGATAGAGTATTGTAGGGCATCCTCGGCGAATCGTGGCATGTTGGTATTGATATAGGGTATGAGGGTAGAATAGAAATGTAACTTGTCTGGTATTCTAACCGATGGACTCAACTGATACATCAACTTCACATTGGCATCACGACCACTACCATCCAATCGTGCTCTCTTCCCCTTACGGGTTGCAATAAAGGTTGTGGTGCCTTTCTTGATAAGGAATGACCTGTCTAAGTTTCTTGGTTTATTCCGTTGTGGTAAGATTCTCTTTCGGTTACCCCATGCTTGTTCAGTAGGGATTGCAATATTCTTCCCACGGGTTGGTGTCTTGGTAGCTCCACCTTCAAACTTATTCCAGATGTCAGAGGTTTTCTTTCCCCCCAAGTCTGCAATAAAGATACGACCAGTTTGGTTCTGTCTATTAGCGAATTGTAATCGTACAGAGTATTTGAGAAAGGTTTCATTACGAATAGTAAAGTTATTTCTCATGGTCTGTAGTTGTAATTCTTGACCACCCTTTAAGGTATTATTAATAGTATTTTGAATGACCCAGGGCATATCTGCCTTTAGACCATCCAAACTATCCATAATTGGTTTAAAGTTCGCTTTAATATAGACCGATGCCATTGATTACTTTTTATTAAAAGAAATGTCTATTTGTTTCTTTGCTGCTTCCTTCAAGTGATAGAGTTTTGCAGCCTTGACTGGTACACAGTTGGGGTCACCATTGGGTTTCAATCCGATGGCTTCATATCCATCCCAACACGGATTGGGTTCTATCTTGGTTTGTGGACCTTCTGCCCAATATCGTTCACAGACTGCATAGCGTTGACCACTATCTGGAAACTCACTCACCATTGCTGCCCATCCCATACAGCGTGAGATGAATTCATCCTTTGTTTCTTTTGGACGAGGATAGACCCGTTCTTCGGTCATACTCTTTTCTAATTTATCTTTTGCTTCTCTAATGACTTGTCTCATATGGTCAATACCACGAGAACCCACCACTAACCACTTTACTTGTGCAACGACCCCGGCAAGTGAATAGTCCTCAAAGTGCCGTGCTGCCCATGCTTCACGGCGACGAACGGCGTTCTCTTCTGCCAAGGTTTCAGTATTACCACCACGGCGGGCAATAGGAGCAAGCAACTCAAACTGACGATTGCCACGAATGTTTCCACCTTCTCTCCACACGCTGAGATAATTGTCTTTAAGGTCTTGTGCTTCTTCAACAGGGAATAAGTCATATTTAGAATTCCGTAAACTTACCTTTAAGTCATCCCCAGATTCAGGGAAGTTTGTTACACCATTTGCCTTACCCATCACCATATTGTCATAGGCATCAAGTAAGATTTCTACATCT
>Ga0315909_10001377_pt1 | contig 32887 bp, 25 predicted proteins | sample LakEriMetagenome_11_FD_203527 | JGI IMG/M metagenome (GOLD analysis project Ga0315909, IMG submission 203527) | Freshwater fungal communities from buoy surface, Lake Erie, Ohio, United States - Buoy 2 MA125 | ecosystem: Environmental > Aquatic > Freshwater > Lake | place: USA: Lake Erie, Ohio... | reverse complement strand
TGAAAATTTACAGTTGGTAAATATTTAGCCATTAATGAAAATACACCACTTTGTGCGCCTACATCCAGTACACAATATCCATCTTTAATTAAGTTATAAAAAAATTCAATAGCGTCTAGTTGGTAAATTTGGGGTTTGGACCAAGTGTAACCATTATATACAACACTGTTATCCGATACCGATATTATATTATTATCAACATATTGATAATTTATCATAAATATTATTTTTTGAATACCGGTATTGGTGTCATTTTATGTTTATTCTGTTTATTGAATTTTTCGAATATTTCAAAAACTTTTTTTTGTCTCTGAGTAAGATTATTAGTCTTACCACTATAACTCATTACCCATTCGAGTTCTTCATAAGAAGCTCCAATTTGGTCTTCATCTGTCCTACCATCGTCCCACAATCCATCGGTAGGTTTTGCTGAAATAATATCATCTAAAATATTTAATTCTTTTGCCAACTTTCTAACTTCAGTTTTTGTTAAATCAGCAATCGGAGATATATCAACTCCTCCATCACCATATTTAGTGAAGAATCCAATCCCAAAATCTTCAATTTTATTACCTGTACCAACTACAATTCCATTATTAATGCTTGCTATTTGATATAAAGTAACCATTCTGAGTCTAGACCTGGAATTAGCTAATCCTAACTTATGTTCAGTCGTTCCGAAAAGTGTTTTAAAATTATCAAACAGAATGGTGAGGTCTTTTGTTATAGGTTCTACATTATCATAATTTGATTTTAACCAATTCATATGTTCTTGAGCCAAGTTAAATTGAATCATATCTTGATGTATTGGCATACTCACAACAATCGTTTTTAACCCTGTCATAGCACATAATGTGGAAACTACGGCAGAATCAATACCACCTGAGACACCAACAACTAAAGAATTGACTGGTATAGAAATACCATAATTATAAATCCACTTTGAAATTTCTTGTGATAAATTCATTTACTTATTTTTTTTTTAAATGTTATTAACAAGTGCCACCCTAAAATATTTTCTAACTTCCTAAAAATAGAGTTAGGGAGTAATCTAAAAAGAAGTTTTTTATTGTAAATATGATTTATATAATCCTCAATTACATAAGGAAATATATGTTCTTTCTTGATACTTACAACATCAAAATCTTTTAATATGTTTTTTATACTATTTTTAGTATAAACATAAGCAACGGGACAGTCCAATTGAGCTTCGGCAAAATATTGTATTGTTTTTTCTAAATTATATTTAAATTTGTGTCCGTGTTTTATAAAAAATTCAAAGGTTTTCCACGAATATTTTGAGTACATCATAATTCTTACCTCACTTGATTCTGACATATACTTTTTTATTTCGTCAAAGACTTTTTCCGGGTTTGGTGTGTGGTGTATAACACCAAAAGAGTATATCAAATCATAATTTTCAATTGGTACTATTTTAGATAATTCTTCAGCACTCCCTAAAAAAAAGTTTGCTTTCAAATTAAATACCTCAAATCTTTTTTTACATAAATTGAGTGATTCTTCAGACAATTCTACACAAGTAAGTTCAGCGCCAGCTTTTGCAAAATTTATAGAGTCAGTTCCTATACCACAACCAATTTCTAAGACTTTCTTTCCTTTCCATTTTTCAAATTCTGCAAAATTTGGTATGTGATACTCTACAAGATATTTCCTTTTTTCGACTTCATCAAAATATTCTTTAGAACCAATTTCTTTTTTGGAATGTTTTATATTACAGGGTCTCGAATCCCAAAATTTTTTTACTTTTTCTATTTGTTTCACTTAATTTTTTTTTATAAAATACTTTTTATTTGTCTAAGAACCTCAGGTCTTTCATCAAGTAAATTCAACTTATATCCATGTTCTTTTAATTTTATTGCAAACAGAAGCTGTTGAGATTCCTCTATTAGAGTACTTTCTTTTTTATAAGTAACGTACTCTATATCAATTGCTTTTGTTTTATCTGGATTATTTTTTAAAAATAACTCAACTTGGTACTCTAAGTGTTTTTCATTCATTATATCTGTGGATTTGGAAATTACCGCATCGACTCCAACCTCTTCTGCACACTTCGAAAGTGCTCTATTGTCTCTCGGAAAACAAGGTCCGCCAAATCCGAATCCGGGTTTCAGATATTTATTCCCTATTCTACTGTCAGAACCGACAGCGTTAAGAACTTTTTCAGGATTACACCCAATTCTCGATGCGATATCACCAATCATATTTGCATAACTAATTTTAGTGGTTAGGAAACAATTGACTGATAATTTAGTCAATTCCGCTTCAGTCGGTGTCATCTTATTAATTATAGGATTCGAGTCGCATAATTTTTTATAAATGTTTTCGATTAATGAACCTGAATAATTATCTGACTCACCAATTAGAACACTATCGCAGTTGACTTGGTCTTTTATTATAGAGCCTTGAGCAATAAATTCTGGATTATAAGAGACGTAATAGTTATAACTTATTAATTTTTTTTGTAATTCCTCACAGTATCCCGGGAACGTAGTGCAATTTATAATCAAATCTTTTCTCCTTTTTTGCACACCAAGATTGATTAATTGTTGACACACACTTTCAATTTGAGAGTGGTCATACTTCCAATCTAATGTAGACGGAGTTCTTACAACAACAAATATAACATCATTTTTTATCGCATCTTTCAAATCTGTACTGAATCGTATATTTTTTGCGGTGGATAGATACTCCTCTACAAATGGCTCGGTTGTTGAGAAGGTTTTTTCATTTAATGAGTCAACATAATGTTGTGAGATATCTACGCCAGTAACACTGAACCCTTTTTTTTCAAGATTTAATGCTAAACATAATCCGAGTTTTCCAACCCCTATAATTGATATATTATTATTCATGTTATAAAATTAAATAAAATTACCTTGAAAGTCAACAAGTGTTGTAGTTGTATACCAAGAATGGAAAAAATTATTTCTAGAATAAACAAACTTATTTTGATTATAAAGATGAGCAATCCAACTGAAAGAACTGTTTGATGTTATTAAAATATCTGATGTTATCAAGTGATATAATGTAAAGATTATATCTTTTTCTATGTGGAGAGTGGTGTCAAAGTTATTTCTGAAAAAACTGAAATCGTCTTCATTACCTTGTGAAAAAATGTGAATATCAGTGTCTGAACCGTGTTTGTTTAAAACATTTTTCAGGAGTTTTTCGAAATATAATTTTTTGGAATCAGAGTATAATTCTCTATTTTCATTGAAACAAACGTCTTCGGGGTTTGTGTTTCTAATGTGAATTGACAAACTTTGTTTTTTTGGATTGAACACTTTTTCTTGGTCGTATTTGATATAATCAAACAATTCTTGAATGTACTTTTGTTTTTGTTGGTTGTTTACTTCCCCCCAAGAACCTATCAAAAAATACGGGTCTACGTATTGTGTTCCTGAATCACCATCTGATGGTAAATTTATAAATTTATTAATTTCAGAATTGAATTCTTCGTTTGACTTATTTATGTATTGATAATGTGATATATTAACCAGCCCAGGACAAAATAATTTTGTATTATTGATTTTACAATATGCATACAAATGTAATTGTGATTGTAAAATTGAGCCTAAACCTTCTTGATTATTCCCATTAAATCTAGTAAAAAGATATTCCATAATTAATTTAAAAAACCGTTATTATATTTTACGTTGATTACGCTCCAATTGGATTCGTAAATATCTCTATAATTCTGTGGTCCCCTTGGACCGAACCACATCGACGGAGCAACTACCTTTTTTTGTTTATTTTTATTCAAAAAACTACTCCACCAAGAAAAAGTAGAATTCGATATTATATTATTTTGACAAAGTGACATTAACCATAATTCTTTATAGTCTTCATCCTCATCAACAAAAGTACAATTAGAAAGTTGTAAATTTTGTTTTGCCCATTCTTTATCGTCTGTAAATACAAATATGTGATTTATATTACTAAATAAGTACAGTGATTTATTGATATATTCCTTTGTGACCATAGGGTGGATATCCGGATTCATAAATGAATCACCCCTTCTTATATGAATTGATAAAGTATCACTTTGTTTTATCTGTGGGTATTTCTCATAAAAAAAATCTAAGGTGTCTTCATCTGGTTCAAAAAGATTTTTTATTTCTTGATTAAAATTATAGAAATTTTTACTACTCTGAAAGTATCCGTAAAAGCTTGTTGGTATCATTTCCTCCACATCTAATCTATTGAAAGACCAATCAGGTTCGTTAATAATTTTTTTTGGTGATAATTGACTGTCAAAATTTATTTTTCTGAAAATATTAGTAACATAAACACCGGTATTTCTACCTTGCATGTGCGTAGAAGAATGAGGTCTAAAAATTGCTTTTGTACCATATCTATAAGATTGGGCAACCGCGTGCGCAATTTGGAACATTTGATTCCCCAAACCACCCATTAGTTCGGCACTAAAATACATATTATCCATAGTTTTATTTTATTAACCAATTATAATCGACTTTTTTATTTTGTATATCTGAATAATCAGATTTTTGTTTTGCAATTGCCGGAAAAAATGAATAAGCATTAAAGCTTTTCTGTAATCTTGCGTAGGATACGTCTAAAGGTTCTTTTAGATTTTTAAGTGACTTTTCTATAAAATCATACATATTTGATTTAATCCCAACTAAATGAGCAGAAAATGATGAATGTAATTTTTGTATTTTTTCATTGACCTTAATTGGTGGAGGAACACCCATATGAGTGTTATGATTTCCTCCCATATATAGCATTTCCCAATCATCCGGTAATAACATAAAGTATTCATTGATATTTTTTACTTCTTCTGTGAAATAGCAATCGTCCTCAATTATTAATATTTTTTCATAATTATTTGATTTGGCGTTATGAATTATTTGTAAGTTTGATAAAATCACTCCTATTTCTCCCGGGTTTAGGTTTGTATTATATTTTGAAACATCCAAACTTTGTCCATCAACCGCACTAATTTTTTCATAATCACCTAAATCATATTTTTCAACTTCTTGTTGAAAATTTTCTAGTCTATCTGGTCTTCTATCCAAATTAATAAGATATACTTTATCAAAACGTTCAAATAGTTTCATTTTCAAAATTCTTTTTAATAATTTTATTATATAGTTCCTGTTGATTTTGATTAGCGTAGGTTGAAACAGTGCCATCTTTTTCGTGATGAAAGTAGTTAAAAAGTGGTCTCGGAATTCGTTTACCGATGAATCCGGATAACCCCATTCTTATCCATAAATCATAATCTTCCCATCCCTTAAGTTCTTCGTCGTAACCTCCGCAAATTTCGAAGGCATCTTTATGAAACATCGAGCAGTTTACAATAAAAGGACCTTTTTTTAGTCTATCTAAAGACCATTCATCTCTTTTTTGTATTCCTGTCATTTCTCCAATGTGATTCGTATCGCAATAAACCGGACTTATTTTTTTATCTCTTTTTAAGATATTGACACAAGTTTGAATATATTCAGGTGCGATAGTGTCATCAGAATCAAGAGGTAAGATAAACTCCCCTGATGATATTTTAATACCATTATTTCTTGCTGTCGAAGGTCCTAGGTTTTCTTGATTTAGTATTTTAATATTTTTTTCTGATGATAATGTTTTTAATTTTTCTAATACGTATTCGTTAGTTGAGCCGTCATTAACTATGATTAGTTCAATGTTTTTATATGTTGAGTCAAATATTGATTGTAAAGTTTTTTCAAAAACTGACCCATAATTGTGTATTGGTGTGACCACAGAAACTAGAGGTAAATTTTTATTTATCTCATTACTTTCGTAAGTAGTTTTTATTATTTGTGGTATATTTTTTGAATATTTTTCTTTAAAAAAAACACGGTTTTTTTCCCATTTCTCGTTTGTCATACCTATCGATAGATGAGTTACCGGTATGTTCGATACACATCCAATTTTTACACCTTCAATAAAATTAGAAAAACAAAAAGATACGTCGTAGAAATGAAATCCATCAAATTCCTCGTCAAAATTTTTTTTGATTCTTTTTTTATGCAATGATAAAAAAAGTCCGTCAACAAGAACAGTCTCAATAACTTTACCACCAAATGGTTTATTATACTCCGATAACCATTTTTTTCCGTTATGTTGGTGATAAACTTGACCAACCATTTCTCCCTGTATATCCCACCATCTACCTGATGAAGGTAAATACTTAGTCCCGGCAATGCCCAAAATTCCAAATTCTTTTTGTTTTTCGAAATGTTCAACAATTCTTTTACCCCAATAAGGTTTTTCAAAAAGTATATCGTCGTGACAAAGAATAACAATATCATTAGATGACTCTTCTAAAATCTCATTATAAGTGGCACTTAGTGATTTTTCACCGTTATTTACCTTTTGGATTACTTCAACATCCTTTATTCCACAAGTCGATTTTATCAACTCTACGAAATATTCGTTTTCTTTTCTTGTAGAAAAACCTACTGTTATCATAAAATTATATTATTCCTGTACTACCAAAACCATTATCTTGCCTATCCGTTTCCTCAAACGTATCAACCTCTTCGAGGGATACATATTTTCCGTTAAAAACAGGACAAAGAACCGCTTGACCGACTTTCATTCCTTTTGTAATTGTATATGGCACACTATTAGTGTTAAAAACGATTGCCTTAACTTCGCCAGAATATCCTTGGTCTATTGTCCCGGGAGTGTTTAAAATTGTAAGACCTTGATTGATTGCCAACCCACTTTTTGGTCTCATTTGAATTTCAAGACCTTCATCAAACTGAAAAGAAAGTCCTGTTGGAACAAGCGCTCTACCTAAAGCGGGGATAATCACGTCTTCAACAGAATGTAAATCAAACCCAGAATCTGAAGGGTAATTATATTTCGGGATTATTGCATCAGGATGTAATTTTTTTATTTTTATAGTTTTTGTTCTAGTCATCATATTAAGTTCATTTTCAAATTCCTGTCCAAATGTCATATCTAAAAAACTATCAAGTTCTTTTTGATATTCTTCATCGGGGACAAATCCTTCTTTCTCTTGAATTTCATTCATTAATCTTTGTATTTCTTGTAGTGATTTTTCATCTATCATTTTTCTAAGTTTTTAAATTTTTTAATAATATCAATTAATACTGTTACATCTCTTTCACAGTATTCAGTAATCTCTTTTAACTTGTTTTCTTCCCAATAGGCGGAGTGAACATTTTCACCACTGACTTCACCCTCTTTAGGTGTTGGTATATTCATAGTAGAACATAACAAATCTAATGAACCTATCGAAGTATATGCTCCGTACTGCCAAATTTCTTTTGTATCAATCGCCTTTATTTCCCAAGGTTTTGTATCATAAGATGGTAATATAGATGGTGGCATTATTCCATTGATAATCATCCTTTTTGCAAGCATCGGAATATCAAAGTTTTTTAAATTATGTCCACATAGATAAAAATCTAACTTACCACATCTCTCCAAAAGTTTTTGACAATCTTTTAATAATTGTTTTTCGTCATCACCGGAAAAACTTTGTATTTTAATCTCATCTTTATCGGTAACAAATGCAACACTCACACAAACAATCTTTGCGAATTCAGGTACAAGGGCCGCTCTCTTAACAAAACAATCATTTTTTATTTTATAACTAACACCATCTCCCCTTAAACTATCTTGTTCATCCTCCGGGAATCTTTTTAAAAACCAATCAAAATATTTAATAAATTGATTATAAACTGAAGGATTATTTTTTTCACATTCTTTCAGGTTCTTACAGCCTCCAACAGTTTCAATGTCTAAAAAAAGAATTTTGGTAAGTGGTGTTTTAATCATTTGATTTTATTTTATAAGTGATTTGTAAAATTCTGCTCTATTTTTTGTAACGACATTCAAATCATATGTATCTTTAACTGTTTCATATAATCTTTCTCCCATATCTTTAATCATATTTGGATTTTTCACTAATTTTTCAATATACTTCGCCCAATCACTATGATTTCTATTCTCATCAACTAACAAAGCATTACCATCAACAAAATTACCATTTTTTAAGCAATGTGTCAAATCTATTGTATATGGTCCAACATTTGACGCAATTAACGCCTTTTTATAGAACCCCGCCTCAATTACTTTAAGTTGAGATTTAACCCTATTAAACATATGGTTTTTAATTGGGGCTAATGACACATCAAATCTTGAGTAATTCTTGGCATAAGAGGTTACCGGTTTTGTCCAAACTCTAACATATCCTTCATTCCCCTCACCAGGATAAATCTCATCTTTAAATCCTTCGAGAAATTTTTTATATTCATTACTTACATTTGAATAATTTTGAGTGAATATTTTTTCATATTGAACCCATACAGTTTCGTGAGGTTTAATATCTCTCTTTTTTTGTTCTCCGGTTTGTTGGTTGATTTCTGTGATTGTTCCTCTAGTATCAAATCCACACAGTACAAATTGTAATCTATCTTGATAAGATGACAATTTACTGAATGATTGGTCTAATAGTTGTAAATCGTGAAGGTGTGAGGAGCCTCCCAACCAACCCACTCTAATTCTATCTGATTCAAGTGTTGGTTCACAAAATTGTGGCTCCTTCGGATTAATTGCGTTTGGAAAAATAAAAACATTTGGATTAATCTTTTTAATTTCATCTGCAAATATTGTTGTGGTTGTTGTCACATAATCGGCGGCTTTCAGATTTGCGACTATTTTTTCATTAATCTTGTTTGTCCTAATAATATCGTGAATAGGGTGTTCTTTGCCCGGCATCCAATAGTCATCCAAATCACAGATGGTTATAATTCCCATCTTTTTTAAATTTGTAATAACTTGTATTGAAGCATCAAAGTCAGGGCTTATACTCCTGTGAAAAACAACAATATGATATTGTTTCCAAAAGTTTGGATTATTCATTTCAGGTTGATATATAATATCAACGTGGAAATCATCACCATAAAGGTTTTGTAAAAAGATGTGAGGGTCAACTGACCTAAATTTTCCTACTCCGGTTGTATCTGAGGGAATTACTACTACTTTAATTTTTGACATAATTTGGTTTTATACCTACAAAGTATAAATTAAAATAATTGTAATATCAATTCTTACGAATAAAAAACCCCACCTTTTTGGATGGGGTCAGATTTTTAATCTTTCAATTTTTTTATTTTTGTTACTTTACCTTCAAATATATGTGAACCGACCCGAAATTGGAATGTCTCATTAGATTTTTCAGTTGACTCAGCAATTAATCCGTTTTCCATAAGAGCCTCATTAACAGCGGTTTTAATCATTTTTTTAATTTGTAACATATCAAGTTTGGAATTATCAGTAATTCCTTTTCTAATATCTTTTGATTTCTCAGAAATTTGGCTTTCACTATTCTTACCCATCAATCTTGAAGCTTTTTCGACTAACTCATCTGATAATGTTGGACCAGAGGTCAACGGGTTTTGTGGTTGAGATATTGGGTGTTCCATCATCAGTTTTTTTATTTCATCAGGTAATTTTGATTTTTTTATTGCCTCAATAGTTGGAACCCCAGCAGATTTTGTCGTTGGTATTGATGAAAGATATGGTTGCTCTGTTTGTTCGCCAATCATTTCAGGTGGTATGTTATATCTAGCTTCCGGTGTGTGAAACTCTTGTAAGCTTGTTTGAGGTAATGTCCCCTTTTTTATTTTATCACTTTTATCCATAATTGCTTTAGATAAAACTAATTTTTGCATTAAATCTTGTTCATTCATAATATTATTTTTTTTAGGCTATATCTTGGAAGTTGGCAATTGTTAAAATGCTCTTCATACTTTTATCTCCACTGAAATTATAGTTTGGTCTTGGTTCATTGTAAACTTCACCTGTTGGTTTAAATGCCAGTATTTTATCTAATCTAAATAATCTCCACCCGGGTAACGGCTTTTTACCCAAATAACCTCTATGAGATGCACCTTCTTTGTCCCAAGCCCTGACAACTAAGTTACCACTTTTACTCCTACCAAGAGCTACAGGTTCAATTTCACGTAGTCCCTCACCACCAGGTTTATCACCGGCATAGTACATTATAATTGTCTGTCTATTTTGGATAGCATCATAAACAGATTCGATTGACGCTCTCTCGGTTATTAAAAGTTTTAATGTTTCTTTTAGTTTCATTAAAATTGTGGATATGGTCTATTTTGATTATATGGATTAACCCTTATGTTATCTCTTCTTTCATTAATATCTTCCCTAGTACCCGCGTTTTCGTTGAAAATATCAAGAAAAATTCCGGTTCCTCGTCCCATCGAGTCTCCGTCGGCCAAAGCATCAGGATTTGTTACGGAATATTCATCAACTCCGGGCGCAAAATCGTTTTTCGGAAAAAGTTTTGCCCTTTCTCTTTCGGCTATTTTAGTCATATTATTTTCTTCATTTTGACTTAAATCAATACTTAGTTCGTTTGCCATAAAATTAAATTTTAAATATTAGTTCGTTTATTCTTTTTAACTGCTCAGTCACCTGAGTATTATATCTATCTACTGTTCTTACGTGTTCTTTTGAAGGTCTCACATCAATTCCATCTTTTTTATGATTTTGTATGAACTGATTTTGCATCCCGGTATCCATTTTTGTTTTTTTTGATTGGTGTATACCTTGACTCATCCTTCTTAATTCATTATTAACCCAATTTTTAATTAAAATACCGCCATTCAATATAAACGCGGGGTCAGTTTGTTTGCCCTTATAGTTGTCAAAAAAGTTCTTTATTCTTCTCAACTGTGTGTAGGTTATTGTTTTTTGTCCTTGTAATTCTACATTTCTTTTATACCCTTTTGAGTCCTTAGGTACATTTTTTACCTGATTAAGGGATGCCCTCATATGGTCTCTCAAATGGTTGGGAAACTCTACTTTATCGTCATATACTTCACTATTCACCTGACTTTAGCATTTTAATAAGTTGTGTTATGGAAATTCCTTGTTTTTCGGCCTGCTTTTTGAGTGCCCTAACATTTTTATCTATTATTTTTGATACCGTAGGTTCTTTCTCATTTATTTCATTATCACCCTTTTTTTTATTTACAAGTAAATCTTCAAGCATTTTAATCATTTTAGCTTTTTGGATTTCAGGTAAAATCTGTCTCGAAACAAAGTTTTTGTCTTTTCTATATTTAGATTTTTTATCTCTTTTTCCGGATGGGTCTTTACCTTGTTGTTTAGTCCTTTCTTTCGCTTCCTCCGGTTCCATATCCCCTTTTTCGACAAAATATTTGAAAGTCTCTTTACCATCTAAGTCTTTAGTTTCTTGATAAAAATAAGCACCTGACATATCATTTTCACCCAACTCTCCTTCACCAAAATATGTTCTATATCCTCTTGTGAGAGGGTTATTAGTTATTCTTGCCGCCGCAATAGTTTGGTCTAATGTATTGTGTGGGTGCAATACTTGATTAAGAAATGGTGTTTTTGCTGCCATAATACCACCATCAGAGTTAACAAGTTCCTCGAGTTCATTCTTAACCTCATCTGTAGTTTTTTTCTTTTTACTTTTAAGAATATTTTTTACGTGTAATTTTACTTCCTCCTCTTTATCCTTTACGAAAGAAATAATATCATCTTTCTTTCTCGCTTCAGTTAAAGTATTAGCAACTGAAAAATATAAAGTATATTTATCATTATATTCTTTTAAATAAAAATAATAAGGTGGCTCAAAATATTCTTTATTACTCTGAATCATTTTTTCTTTTTTTATATAAATACTACGCAAAAAAGTATTTATCAAGTAAGCTATGTCGTATCAAAATATAAATCAATATAACTTCAAGAAAATATACTTGAAGCCAGTCAAAGAAATAACTGACTTATCACTAGCATCAGATGAAAAGGACTATGATGAAGAAGTAATTTTTTCTTCATATCTAATTGCAGAATTTGATGGTCAAAGAATGCCTTTAAAATTTGACTTCGATAGTAGCGGGACTACTAGTTGTGTAAACTGTGGGACATTCAGTGCCGATACAATAGTATCTGAAAACTATTGGAATCCTAAAGGTTTGAATTTAGAGTTATGTACAGGGGTCACCGAATTGTGTAATGTTGGTCTTACAGGTATCGATAATGGTTTAGTTAGTGGTTTTACCGGGAGTACAATTGAAATTAATTCGGGACTATACAGTTCAGATGAAGATAAGTTTAGTAGATATAAGTATGATGCAAGATTTAAAATGCATCCTGTGACCGGATTTACCACAGAACAAAATAGAATTTTCGATGACGGGTCATTTGATTATAACTATTCATATGGTTATGACGGGACCGTTGGAAATTTTTTGAGTCTAAGTGGAGGGTTTTATCAAGGTTTTTATAAATTACAAGGATACGATTATCAGGTTTTACCTGAAAGGTATAATTGGGGTTGGTCAGCAGAATTTTTATTGAGACAGAGAAGATATGCGGATTTTGAGGTTGGACTGAATAAAAGATATCCGGAGAATATCGGAACATTTTTTTACATTGGTGCCAGAGCAGAAAACAAATTCTACCATTTTGCCAACGGAGATGTTCAATACATTGGAAATATTAACGGAACATGGAATTTATATATCGAAGATTTTTATTCTCCTGATAGTGGTTATGTAGATTCGTTCACATTAACAATTTGTGATTCCGAAAATTGTTATGATTTTGTTTCTAATCAAACTAACATAATAATAAATGATTTTGGTACAAGTCCCGGAACACCCGCTTCGGTTTATCCTGTAACATTTAATGTTTCAGGAATAACAAATATTGTGACAGATATAAATTTGACGATTAACAATTATTACCACACGTATGCTGGTGATGTTGGAATGTTATTAGTTACTCCTGATGGTACACCATCCATAATCGCAGGTGTATTTGGAACAGGTGAATTAGTGGATAATATAACAGTTACTTTGAGTAGTTCAGCAACAACACTTTGGGATGAGTATAGTTCTGGGGTTTATCTGAACAATTCAACCTGTTACGGGGATATGTTATTTTCATCGCCCTGCCCTTATCAATACAACCAATACCAATCCACTAAAAATTTGAAAGGGTTAGCCGAATATTATAGTAGAGTTACTGAAGGTTTAGATATTTTGAAAACGTGTGCTTGTAACTTGTCTGCAACCTCCGCATCGACTTCTTGTACCACAGTTTATCCACAATCCGCATTAACTGATTATCACTGCACTTGCTCTTGTGGTTGTACTTGTCCAACTAATAATATAACCGGTGAAACAGACCCCCTTTACGATGGGGTTTCAAACGCATTATCATTTAGATTAAGTGGGGAGAGTAATCCAAGGTTATGTGTTAAAACTTATAGAATTACTGGAGGATGCGAAACAACCGGGTCTTGTGAAACAACGGGTATAACATATACAACAGGAACATCACTTACCGAATGGTGTTCTACGAGAGGAATTTTTGATGAGTGTAAAGATACATTATATATAGATGGTGAAAATTGGGTTCAAATTGATGCGGTGTTCGTGAGAGATATATATCTTGATGAATGTGATTTACAATACAAAGGTGGACTAAAAGAGATTGTCAAAACTGAATATATTGACAGTTTGAACAATAATAGTGTTGCGTTAGTGACACCACCAATCACTCACGAAGAGGTTTACGCACCACCAACAACCGATGTTGTCAATATTACAGAGTACTGGATTAATGAAAAAGAATACAGAAAAGGTAAGTTAAAATTCTATGTGAATGGTAAGTTATTTTTTGTTGTTAATGATTTTGAAGAGATTATACCAAGACCACTTAATGTTGAAAAAGAAAAACAAATTGGTGTTTCATATAACATTTCACTTGGTGGAGGAACTCAAGGTCTTCACGACAACTTAACTTTGTCGGGAGAAACAGGGTTACAACAAGACCCGGAGTTGTTACCAACAGAGATATTAAATCAGACAGAATATTCCGGACTTACAACAAATATCAAATTAGAAGAATATTTTGGTGGTAGTTTCATTGGTGACATAAGTGCATTTAGATTTTATTCGGAACCACTCAATGCGTCACAAATCAAACATAATTATAAGTTACTTAGAAACAAATATACATTATTAGACCCTTTTTGTCCAAATTGTGTTCCTCCACCACCATCGCAGACTCCTACAAATACACCAACACCTACTATGACACCAACAAATACTGTGACACCAAGTATTACACCAACAGAAACACCTACAAATACTCCAACACCAAGTATTACACCGTCTACGACCGAGTTTAAAACACCAACCCCAACACAGACGCCGACAGTAACTCAAACACCTTCACAGACACCAACAATGACTGTTACTCCAACCTCTTCAGAAACACCAACCCCTACTGTTACACCTACAAATACACCAACACCATCAGTGACACCTCCAACAACTTTAAGGGCTTACTTGTTCATAGAACCGCAAACCGGAAGTACAAATATAGGACAATGGATGTATGACACTGGCTCCAATTTCTATGGATTTACAAATGACAGTCAACCATCTCAAAATCAAATGTTATTTGATTCAGATATGAACAGATACGTTGATTTCACCGGATGGACAACAGGAGACTTCCCAACAATAATTCAACAAGTTGTTCCACAAGTTAGCGGTGGATTGGATGAGTTTGATAACCCAATTGTAGCATACAACTTCAAGACAACTGAAATCCCTGCAAACACAGTTGGATGTCAGGCTTGGTACACTTGGATTATACCGACATATTTAACAAATAATCTTAAACAGTATGAGATAGACTACAACTCAAGTGGAAATCCTGATGTATTGACACCTGTAAGAACAGAATCAACAATATATTCATATACATTTAACTATACCGGTTCCACAATACCAAATACAACCTATAGGGTTTATACAACATACCCTAACAGCATATTTGAACTGAACAATAATCAAAATATTTACTTTAGAGGTAACTCACTGATACCATAAAAAATAATTTTATGTCAAATTTATTTTATAAAAATCCAATAAGTCCAATTCAAATACCATCAACTTATTCTGTTGGTAGAGAAAAACCATTTGGAACAAATTTTAGTGTTTTGGGTGTCGGTGGTTATATGGAGGTATATAACCTTAGTGACCTAAATTTCACAATACCTACAGGTCAAACAGGGAATGTTGAGTTTACAGCGAATACAATTCCGATTCATTTCAAGAAAGGTAATGGGTCTCCTTTTTCTTTTGATGTTTTGACTCTTAATTCTGATAATATATCTTCAGGTAGAAGAAGGCTTGGTATGTTGGTTTATGTTTATGAAACAAAAAAAATATACCAATACACAATTGATAATTATGATTCTCTGTGGTCAGGAGCAACGGGTGCAACAGGACCTGGAGGAAATACAGTTGTAATTTCAGATTTTGGTACAACAGTTAAAAATAATAGCGTTGCGGGACAAGATTTTATAAATGCTTGGACAGCATCGACCATCGAGGGTGTTGATGGATATACAAATCTGAATGCAACTTGGAGGGAGTTGAAAACCGGTGGGGGTAATGCGTCGGGAGATTACTTACCTTTAAGTGGAGGTACAGTCACCGGAGACACTATATTTCAAAGTGGGTTAACCGCAAATACAATTTCAGCAACAATTTATCAAAATTTACCTGTGGATATTTACACCACAGGTTTTACCTTCAACACTTCGAACTATGATTTAACAATTAAAAGAAATGGTGGTTTGTCTGATTTGACTCAAAATTTATCCATACTCGCGTCTGATTTAACAGTTACCGGGGGAACTTATAACCAAAACACTGGTGTTGCCACTTTTACAAATAACACTGGTGGAACGTTTCCCGTGAGTGGATTTCTTACAGGATACACTGACACTGTGATAACCGCTTTCACATATAGTAGTAACACTTTCACAATCAGAGACTCAAGTGGAAGTACGTTCAATGTTAATTTCAACACATTAACGGGTTTGACAATAAATGGAAACCTCTCGGTAACCGGAGAAACAAATAGTAGTTCAATTTCGGCAACTACAATCACGGCAGACACCCTTACTACAAGTAGATTGGATATACCTTTGTTTATAACGACCGCACGAATATTTGGTGCAACAGGTTCTCCAAACACTTTATTTTTTTCGGGTAGCTCGGGCTATATAACTTTGGATACAGGCAATATTAATTCAAACAATACAATAACCGCTAAAAATTTCTCCGTAGCTAACACAAACAATAATTTCACAGGTACATTTCAAGGAACTGTAACCTCGGGCCGTAATTACACGATTCCAAATTCTGATGGTATACTTACACTATCTGTAAATAATATAACAGCAGATACTCAAGGTAATGTATTTGTACCACTAAACTTTTTACCATTAAGCGGTGGAACAATCACAGGTGCAACAAACTTTATTAGTGGGTTAACCGCAAATACAATATCTGCAACAACAATAAGTGCAACAACATATTCTAACTTACCTAACACAATTTATACAGGAGACGGAACTTTATCAAGTAACAGAGTGGTTACTATGGGCACTAGGACTTTGAGATTCTCAAACACAGATAGGTCCCATGCACTATTCATAAATGCTTCGGGACAAGTAGGTATCAATAACTCGGGGCCGAATAGTGCATTGGACGTTATTGGTAATGCGCAAATTGCAAACACTGCTCTCAATCCCGGGACGAATATACTACAAGTAATTCAGAACAATACAAACACAAACGCAAATAATTATGATGCAATTTTTGCATTCAGGAACCAAGCAACTACCCCGAACTCCTACAGCTTACTCACTTTTCAACAGGGACCAGATGGAGTGGGTCTTGCAAGAGTCGGTAGTAGAATGATTTCGTATGGTTCAAGTTTAAGCGACTATCAAGGAAATTTGGTTTTTGAAGTAAGGAATGGTACTAATATTGGAGCTGCAATGACAATCCAATACGATGGTGATGTTGGTATTGGAACATCAACTCCGACACATAAATTACACGTATCTGACTCAATTGACCCAGTCAAGTTTGTTGGAATACAACCGGCTTCAGATTCGAATTTATTGACTATCGATACAACCGGTGTTGTTCATTCTTACCCACTATCGGCAGTAACCGGTTCATCTTCTACATTTACAGGTGGAACAGTTAATGGGGCGACTGATTTTACAAATGGATTAACGGCTAACACTATTTCCGCAACAACATATAGTAACTTACCTAATACATTATATACAGGAGATGGAAGCATAGTTGCTGATAGAACAGTAAATCTAAGCTCATATACTTTAAATTTCAGCTCATCAACAGGACAGAATAACCTGGTATTAAAAAGTGGTAATGTTGGTATTGGTACTTCTACGCCACAACATCCATTACATATTGTCACTACAGAATGTAGTTTAAGATTCACAAATGCAGAGGCCGGCGGTGCTTTTGTTCTTTCAGGTAATTCGGGTATACCAAGATTTGATATTGGTTCTAACGTTGGGGATGTTTTTTCTTTTGGTGTTGTTGCATCGGGGGCTACCGCAGCAACCTATGCGGCTCGTGGTAAGGCAACAGACTCTTATATAAGAGCCAGCGTTTCGTCTAACGGATTGAATATAATAAACGCTGCAGGTACTTCATTAGAAGACTATATAAGATTTTATGCCGGTAAAAATGCAAATCAAGGTGACCCTGATTTTCATATACAAGGAAGTGGCTCAACAAGGGGTTTCATAGGAATAAATGTGTCATCTCCGACAAACAGACTTCATATTACCGCAAGTACAGACCCTGTGAGGGTTGTTGGAATGACAGCAAATACAAGTGACACTAATCTAATCAGTATTGATGGTAATGGTGTATTACACAGCTATCCACTATCAGCCGTAACCGGTTCGTCTTCTAGTTTTACTGGAGGGACTGTGAACGGGGCTACAAATTTCACTAATGGATTAAGTGCTAACACGATATCGGCAACAACAATAACCGCAGTAGAGTATCAAAATTTACCATCACAAAGTGGAACTGGTATATCATCATTCAGTTATAGTGATTCAACAGGTATCCTTACAATAACGAAAAATGACACAACAACAGTAACCGCAGGTACATTTAGTTATGTCACCGCAACAACTCTCTCCTCTTCAAATGTTTTGAGTGTTTCTTCTAACGGGGGTTCATTCACCTCAACAACTATAAATGCGGTTACCGGTGGTACATATTCAGATGGAATAATAACGTTAAGTGGAACAGGTAATTTTGCACCAAGCATTTCAGGTTTTCCAACAACATTTCCTTATTTACCACTAAGTGGAGGAACTGTAACAGGGGAAACTTCTTTTACAAGTGGTTTAAGCGCTAACACATTATTTGTATCTGGTTTAACTCAAACATCAGGTTTGACTTCTACGGGAGGAATTACATTTCCTCAAAAGACAGTTAACTCAACATACACAGCCACAACGAGTGATTATATGATTGATGTATCCGGTGGAACATTTAACGTATACTTACCGACTTCGGTTGGAATTCAAGGTAAACTATATGCTATAAAAAACAACGGTGGTGGTGCAGTAACAGTTTATCCTTTCGGGAGTGAAAAATTGGATGATAAGTCGTTTTTAGTCTTGAGTGAAACAAACTCAGTTCAGTTAGTTAGTAATGGTTCACAGTTTGTAATATTAGGTCAGGATAGAAGTACTGTTAATAATTCGACGGGGGTGTTTGAATTTTCGGGACTATCAATTGCATCAACATCAACATTTAATGTGGCACCTGCGAGGGGTTGGATTGTGGATGCTACCTCAAATCCTTTGAGTCCACAGATTTTATATGTTGATTATAGTGGTGGAACACACACCGCAATCTATCTTTCCTCGGACACCGCAACTTGGGTTTACTTGACAAGTGGTGGTACAATTGGTCAATCAAATACGGTATTAGATGAACAACAGAGGAGACAAAATATATTTTTGGGAAAGTTGGGTCACGCTAATAAAACAAGTTTAATTAATGCCTTTAGTCAACCTGATTTTGTGTTATCTCCATTGGCACAACTAAGGGATATGTTCGAACCCATAAATCTGATAAATAATGGTATATATCCTTCGGCGAACGGTGCAAACTTGACATTTAACACAAGTGCAGGTTATTTACACGGATTAGGAATAAATTTTGCAAGTAGTAATCTGACTCCAAATGAAATCTATGTATCGGGAAATACTCCTTGTACATTCCAATATAGAACACAAACGGGTGGAACTGCGTCTAACACAACTTTGGTAGACCCAGGAAATTATGATGTTGGTGGTGTTGTAACGCCAGTATCAGGTGTTAAAGCAACTAACCAAAGAATATTTTTGATTCAAAATGGTCAATTCAGAATTCAATATGGTCAAAATCAATACACAACATTAGCGGCGGCAATAGCGGCAGCACAAAGTGAAACGTTTAACACTTTCAGTAATTTCAGAGACAATGGTATTTTGATTGGTATATTGTCTGTGATGAGTAACACCACTGTTTTGAATGATACCAGTAAAGCACAGTTTTTACTTGTATCAAAATTTGGTGAAACTGTGGGTGCTGCGGGTGGGTTATCAACAACAACACTACAACAGGCATATGAAAATTCATCGAACCCTGAAATAACAACCAATAGTATTCTTGGTGGTTTAGGTATAAAAAATGGAACAGGAAATGCTGATAATGTTTCGAACTTACTCGAAGGTATTAATAGTTCTTCTAACACAACGTCTTATATTAGGGCAGATGGTGCAATATATGGAAATAGTTTAAGTGCTGTAACAGTATCGGCAACAACATATTTGAATTATCCTGATACATTTGTCACGGGCTTCACACTTACAAACAACCAATTACTCACTATTTCACAAAATAGAACAGACCAATACTCAGCATTTACATTAAGTTTATCAGCGGTTACTGGTACAACATATAGCATTAGTGGTCTAACAGCAAACACAATTTTTACTGATTATATCGATTTCAACACCAATATATCTGTTGCATCTCAAGTTGGTAGATTGAGATATGATAGTGGTGAGGGGGGTCTTGTTCAAACTTTAGTAGGAGGAAATGTAGACCTCCAAATTGGACAACAAAATGTGGTATATTGTTTTAACGCCGATACTATAACATTGAACAAAGGGACAGTAGTCTATATTTCAGGTGGACAAGGAAACAGACCAGCCGTTAAAAGAGCAATTGCGTCCGCCGAAACACTATCCTCTACCGCACTTGGTGTTGTATCTGAAAGTATTGCCTCAGGTGTTGAAGGTTTCATAACAACCTTTGGAAATGTGAAAAACTTTTTATTGACGGGTATTACACCTGGTTCTTATGTCTACCTTTCACCAACAGAGTTAGGAGGTTTCACAGGAACGCAACCTCAGGCGCCAGACCACATAGTTGCAATCGGTTATGTAGTCAGAACGGGGAACACACAAGGTGAAATTTTCGTAAATATAAATAATGGTTGGGAACTTAATGAACTCCACAATGTTAAAATAGACAACCCACAACAAAACGACATACTACAGTATAGTGCAGGGACTTTCCCTGTATGGTATAATACTAGTACACCAACACTTAACTCCTTAACTGTCACGGGTAATACTTCTTTACAGAGTCTGACCGCAACCACTATTTCCGCAACAACATATAGTAACTTACCTAATACATTATACACAGGGGATGGAACGTTGACAGGTAATAGAATTGTAAATCAATCCGGATTTACACTTAACTTCACAGGTACAACAGGTGCCACTTTTACAATCAGTCAAAAATTTAGACAAGGGTTCAATCTTCAAGGTATAGGTATATTTTCACATGCTGAGGGTGTATCTACAATTGCAAATGGTAATTATTCGCACGCTGAAGGTGATTCAACTCAAACATATCCCAACGCAACATCTTCTCATGCGGAAGGACTTCAAACTGACACACAAGGTGTAGGCTCCCATTCCGAAGGATTTCAAACTTCCGCTAATGGAACTGCTTCACACGCTGAAGGAAACAACAGCATATCCACCGGTAACTATTCACATGCCGAAGGATACTCAACAAACTCATCAGGACTGTATTCTCACTCTGAGGGTGAGAATACTTACACTCAAGGTCGGTCATCTCATTCTGAAGGTTTTTATACATATGCAAATACAGGGTATTCTCATTCAGAGGGTGTTGGGTATTTTATTGACTCCACGAGCTGTGTTGACTTAGCATCTTTAACTTTTTTTGAGTTTGTTGTTGGAGCCTTTAGTTTTTCTGCAGACACATTTTATGGATATACAAACCAATCAATCCGATTAGTGGGAGACCAAACTTCTTCTTTCTCCTCAATTACACCACCCGTTCAAGTGGATAGTCTACAACTTAATTCATTACTACCTAATCAGTGTTATTATGGGTCATTTAGCATACAAAGTATAAATTATTTTGCTGATATTGACAATCCACCAGGATACACAGATATATTATTCGATGAAACTATCCAAAATCTTTGTCCAATAACAGGTTGTACAAATACTGCGGACGGGATAGGTTCGCACGTAGAGGGTTTATGGACAGACGCCAATGGTAACTTTTCACATGCTGAAGGTATCGGAACTGTTGCTGACGGAGAAGGTCAACACGTTTCAGGAAAATATAATATCACAGGTAATACAAATTCTATATTTGTTATAGGTAATGGTTCAGACAATAACAATAGAAGTGACATTGTTAATGTTAATCAAAACGAGGTATTCGTGTTTGGTGGGTTTAGTGCAGAAACTATTTCTGCAACAACTTATTCAAATGTAAATGCAGTCACTGGTGGGTCTTATTCTAATGGGGTAATTACTTTAAGTGGTACCGGTAATGTAAATGGTACACTAATAACAGGTCTTCCTACAACAGCATCAACAATCTACACCGCAAATGACACAATAACAAGTGACAGAATTGTTAATTTGTCATCATATACTCTAAGTTTCAGTTCATCAACAAGCACAAATAATTTAATGTTAAGTGGAGGTAGTGTTGGTATAGGTACTGCTACACCCTCTCACAAGTTGACGGTTTCCGCAACACTTGACCCGGTTAGATTCATAAATTTACAGCCAGCATCAGATTCCTTATTATTGACTGCCGATATCAATGGTGTTGTACATACTTTACCAACTTCATCGGTTGGTCTTAGTTGGAACAACGCACTAACGTCCACAACCGCAACAACAAATAATGGATATGTAGGTACTGCAACAACTTTGACAACAATAACATTACCTACAGGTGCAACATTCGGTACAATAATAGAGGTTGTTGGAACCGGAACTGGTCTATGGAGAATATCCCAAAACGCATCACAATCAATTAAATTTGGTGTTGTTTCAACTACAACAGGACCTACAGGTTATTTGTCGGCAACATCACAATATGATTGTGTGAAATTACTTTGCACAACTGAAAACACAACATTTGTTGTTACATCTGCTGTTGGTAATATTTTCTATAATTAAAACATTTATGCCATTTAATAATATAATAAACAACGCTACCGATATACAAGTTTTTAGTGGTACAGGTAACCATACTTGGACTAAACCTTTAAGCGCTCAATTTGTTTTTGTGATATGTATAGGTGCGGGTGGAGGAGGTGGTGGCGGAGCGTCGGCATCTGTCGGTGGTACAAGATTTGGTGGTAGAGGAGGTGGTGGAGGGGCGTTTGTTTATCGAGCATATAATATAAATGATTTATCCGCAACTGAACCTATTTTCGTTGCCTCAGGAGGTACAGGAGGTACTGGTGTTTTAGGTGCAAATGGTACAAGTGGAAATGGAGGAGGTAATTCCACATTTAGTTCGGGGGCAACACTATTAACCGCTTTTGGTGGAGGTGGTGGTGGAGGAGGGTTTAACAGCACTCAAAATGGTTTTGCAGGTGGAGGTGGTGGTGGAACAGCTAGTGCGGGTGCAAACGCCGCAACAAATAGTACTTCGGTCGCAGGGGGGAACCCAAATTCCAACACAAGTACTTTGTTGCAAATTGGGGGAACAGGTGGACCTTCTGTAAATACAACCGGTGCCGGTTGTTCTGAATTTGGTGGTGGTGGTGGGTCGTCGAATACAAATAGTGGTACGACAATGTTCCCAGGTGGTTGTTCAGTATATGGGGGTGGTGGAGGAGGAGGAGGTGCTCATGGAGCTCCACTATACTCAAGAACATCAACCGCAGGTGGTTCATCGGGAGTATACTCCGGTGGCACAGGAGGTACAGGAGGTGCGGATGGTAATCCACCGTCTTCAGGTTCAACAGGTACAAGTAGAACAGGATATGGTTCAGGTGATGGTGGTGGAGGTGGTGGGTTGTCAACCTCTTCGACAGTATCCGGTGGTCGTGGTGGAGATGGGGGTGCACCAGGAGGAGGTGGCGGTGGAGGTGGTGGAGGTGGTAATAATAGTAGTCCTCTTGCCTTAGGTGGTGCGGGAGGTACAGGTGGAAGAGGGGAAGTAAGAGTTTATTCTTGGTAAATAAAATAAGTTATGGCAATAATTTCTATAAACGCTGTCAATTCTGCAATTGATGTCCAAACATTTTCTGCAACAGGTTTTTCTACTTGGACAAAACCAACTAATGCACAATTAGTTTACGTCGTGTGTATTGGAGGTGGAGGAGGTGGAGGAGGTGGTAGTGCACACCAAAATCTAAATACTGCCCGTCTTGGTGGTACAGGGGGAGGTGGGGGTGCAATCACTACAAAGTTTATACTCGCGTCAGACTTACCATCAACAGTTCCTTTGTACGTCGCCTCAGGCGGTACCGGTGGTACAGGGGCTATTTATGTTGGTGCTTCTATAAATGGAAGTGCCGGTACCTCAGGAGAAAATTCTTTTTTTGGTACTGGTTCCACTATATATAATATCGCATATGGAGGTGGAAGAGGGGCTATAGGTACTACAGCGATTGGGGCTACAGGTGGAGGAAGTGGTGGTGGTTCAGGGTCCGCAGGTTCAGCTGGTACAACTGCGGGTGGTGGTGCAGTTGCAGGTGGGACTCCAGGAGCATCCTCGGCAATTGCACAAAGTGGTCAAGGTGCTCAAGGTAATGCAACCTCAACAGGAAGTGGTTCGGCAGAATTCGGTGGTGCCGGTGGTGGTGGAGTTGGGGCTGCAGGTGCTACTGCCGTAGGTGGTAGTTCTATGTTCGGTGGTGGAGGTGGAGGTTGTGGTTCATCTTCAACTACGAATGTTGGTTCTGCAGGAGGAGTTTCAGGTTCTTATACAGCAGGTGGTGGTGGTGCCGCAGGTTCAAATGCAAATCCCCCAACATCTGGTACAACAGGAACATCAAGAATCGGTATACGATGTGGAGATGGTGGTGGAGGTGGAGGTTCTAATATTTCAGCAGCATTAGCGGGTGGTAATGGTGGTTTAGGTGGTACACCCGGTGGAGGTGGTGGTGGAGGAGGAGGTGGAACACAAGCAAATGGTGGTAGTGGTGGACGAGGGGGTAATGGTAGAATAATAGTTTATACGTGGTAAAATTAATGAAAAATGCCGATAAATAACGCAATTAATAATATTATCGATATACAAGTTTTTAGTGGAACGGGTTCAACTACTTGGACTAAACCGCCTAACGTAAATTTTGTTTATGTAGTATGTGTAGGGGCAGGTGGTGGAGGAGGTAGTGGTGCATCTGCTGCGGCTGGCGTTCTAAGACAAGGTGGTGCTGGAGGTGGAGGCGGTGCATTGAATCAAGGATTGTACTTAGCATCTTCACTATCATCAAGTGAACCTGTATTTGTTGGTTCGGGTGGAACAGGGGGGACGGGTGTGACAGGGACTAGCTCAGGTAATAATGGTGATAATGGTCAATTTTCATCATTCAGTAGTGGATATACTCTGATGGCCGCGTATGGTGGTGGTGGAGGAAGAGGTGGTTCTGTCACTACCGGTACGATAATAACAGGTGGTGGAGGTGGTGGTTCACTTGGCTCGGGAAGTACAGGAATTAACACCGCACTTCTTTCAGGGGGTGGTTTACCAGGACCCTCATCATCGACAGCAGTTGGTAATCAAGGGGCTTCATGGACCGCGGCCGCCGCTGCGGGTAATGGTGAATATGGTGGTGGTTCGGGTGGTGGGTCCACTGCAGCACTCGGAGGAACTGCGGGAGGTAGTTCTATTTATGGTGGAGCGGGTGGTGGTAATGGTGGTAGTACAAGTGCCGCAAACTCGGGTAATGCAAGTACTTCAGGCGGTACCTCTGGTTCTTATACTGCTGGTGGAGGAAGCGCAGGTGGTACCACAAGTGCTAATCCTACATCGGGTGCGACAGGTTCCAACGGTAACTCGTATAAATGCGGTAATGGAGGAGGTGGTGGTGGCGGAAGAACAGGTACTGTATCGAACAATGGTGCTAGAGGTGGTGATGGTGGTGCTTTGGGTGGAGGTGGAGGAGGTGGAGGAAACTGTACCGGTACAGGTAGTACAAGCGGTGCGGGAGGAAATGGGGGTAGAGGTGAGGTTAGAGTTTATTCTTGGTAAAACAACATATTTATAATTATGGCAAATACATATAATTGGGTTATAACCCAAATGGATACAATTCCAAATTTTAGCGGATTCACAAACTTTATAACAAGAGTTTATTGGAAATATATTGGAACAAATGAGAATAACACAACTTTTAGTATTGTGGGGTATGTTGAATTTGATGAAAGAGGTCCTGACCCTTACATTGAGTATGACAATATAACGGAAGAGGAAGTTAAAAATTGGTTGAATGGATATACAAGTGTTGGTGAAATGCAAAGTATTATATCTCAGAGAATATACGACATTGAAAATCCTCCAATTGTTAACTTACCATTTCCTTGGATTCCGTCTCCGACTCCAACCCCAACTTGCTCTGAGACTCCGACACCTACGCCTACACCAAGTGTAACACCCACAATAACACCATCAAGTGAAGTTATAGAGATTACACCTGAACCAACCCCAGAGATAACTCCGGAACCAACACCAACAGAAACAACAATATAGGAATATTTATTATAAAATATATTTTTATGAAAAAATGGCAAACAAAACAATGGTTCGCATTTACTGCGGTATTTGCTTTCGCATCATTCATCTCTTTCATTAATATTGGGAGTTCATTTGGTGATGAAAACAATTTTAACGGTATTATTGGATTTACAGGTATTGGAATTTTGTCGGCTTTAGTATCCGTATTTGGACTTTACAAGTCATCTAAAAAATCTAGTTAAGATTTTATTTTTATTTTGAATTTACCCTCCACTTTAACGGAGGGTTTTTTATTATTTGGGTAAATAAAATTTATAAAATGAACAAAATATTTATTCAAATCGCAAGTTATAGAGACCCACAACTTGTTCCAACAATCAAAGATATGTTGGCAAATGCAAAAAAACCTAAAAATTTAGTGTTCGCAATCGCGAGACAATATCACGAAGATGATGGTTTTGATAACCTTGATGAGTGGAGAAAGGATAAAAGATTTAAAATCTTAGATATTCCTTATAGCGAATCAAAAGGGGTTTGTTGGGCGAGAAACCTTACACAACAATTATACGACGGTGAAACCTATACCCTTCAAATTGATTCTCATATGAGAACGGTTAAGGATTGGGACGAGATTCTAATTAAAATGGTTAAGGGTCTACAAAAGGATGGGTACCCAAAACCTCTACTTACGGGTTATGTACCTTCCTTTGACCCTGATAATGACCCTGCGGGAAGAGCTCAAGAACCGTGGAGAATGGTTTTTGATAGATTTATTCCTGAGGGTGCGGTATTCTTCTTACCCGAAACAATTCCCGGGTGGCAACAAATTAAAAAACCTGTAACCGCAAGATTTTATTCTGCACACTTTTGTTTTACATTAGGTGAATTCTCAACAGAGGTTCAACACAACCCCGAATACTATTTTCACGGAGAAGAAATTTCAATTGCCGCAAGAGCATATACTTGGGGTTATGATTTGTTTCATCCACACATTCCTGTATTCTATCACGAATACACTAGAAAAGGTAGAACAAAACAATGGGATGATGACAAAGATTGGGTTCAAAGAAACAATGTATCACACTTAACAAATAGAAAATTATTTGGTATGGATGGTGAAACTCAAGAAGGTCACGACGGACCTTATGGTTTCGGACCAAATAGAACTCTTAGAGATTATGAAATCTATTCAGGTTTGTTATTTGAAAAAAGAGCAATACAACAGTGGACAATTGACAAGAACTATCCACCAAATCCATATACTTACAAATCGGAAGAAGAATGGAAAGAAAGTTTTGCAAAAATTTTCAAACACTGCATTGATATTGGATATTCTCAAGTTCCTGAAACAGATTATGATTTTTGGGTTGTTGCATTCCACGATGATTCAGATGAAACATTGTACAGAAAAGACGCTGATAAAAATGAGATATCGATGATGAAGAATGACCCAGATGGGTACTGTAAGGTTTGGAGAGAGTTCCAAACAACACATCTTCCAACATATTGGGTGGTTTGGCCACATTCTGAATCAAAGGGTTGGTGTGAAAGAATTACTGGAAGGTTAGATAATGGGGTGAGTTAATTAAATTAAAAAATTTAATACGTGAAAAATAAATCAAAAAAAAGTTTATCAAGTGTCTTTAGGGAATATTCGTGTAAGAAATATTCTAATGGGTTCTGCGGTATTTTTGAAAATTATTTACTTTCAATATCTGAATCGAACCCATCTATTTTAGAGATTGGTGTTGGTACTGTTAGTTTAGAGCCTCCAATAGGTAGAAATTGGGTTCCTGAAAATATGTATTCTTGGAAACAAAATAACCCCGAGTATCTTCCAGGTAATTCTTTGAGGGGTTTGAGGGAATATTTAGACACGGGTAATCTTTATGGTGTTGATATTCAGAAAGATTGTTTAATTTTTGAAGATAGAATCGAAACACGTATTTTTGATTCTAGAAATCCTAAAGAATCTAAATTGTTTGTTGACAATAAAGAGTTTGATTTAATCATTGATGATAGTGATAAAGATGTTAACATACGAATCATCACCTTCGATAATTTTTATAGTTCGTTGAAAGACACTGGTTACTATGTATTTGAAGAAATCATTGATAGAAATTTTTTAGAGGAGTATTTCACTTCGAAAGAAATACCATTTTTGATTATTGATTCGTTTATGATTTTTAATAAGTTGGGTAATTTTGAACCAATTATAGGTAAAAAGGTTTCAACAACAAAAAAAGAGATAAATCCTGAAATAATAATTAAACAGGATTTTAGTGAAATTAGTAATGGTATAAAATTTAGTATCCACAACAATGTTTTTGCGGATAAAGGGTTTTATATTAACTTAGAAAAAAGTGTGGAAAGAAAAGAAAATGTTGAATTAATTTGTGACAATTTTGAAATTGACGGACTCCACAGATTCAACGCTTTAACTGATGAAATGATTCAATATTCATGTACTAAAAGTCACTTAGAAGTTTTTAAAATTGCTCGTGATAACAATTTTGATACAATATTTGTTGCGGAAGATGATTTTGATATAATAGAAAAATTATACTCACCATACGAAAGTCCTATCACATTTAAAGAAAAGATTAGTTTAATTAAAAATGATTTAGATAATGTTGATTGGGATATTTTCTTGTTTGGTTGTAATCCAAAAACACATATTGTTCCTGTTACAGAAAATGTTGGTATTGTTTATAAAAGTACCGGTGCTTGGGCCTATCTTATAAAAAGGAGGGCTTACGAATACTTAATTGATAATTTAAATTACAAAAGAGATTATATTGCTATTGATGATTATCTTCCAATAATGAATGATTTAGGTTTTACAACTTTGACATCAATACCTTTATGTATTGGTCACGCGGTTGGGTTTACATCAACTCTACAACCGGGAATCGGACCTACAAATTATACTGATTGGATAAAAGGTAATTATCATCAATTTTTATTCGAAAACTACCCTGATGCAGATTATAATGATTCAAAAATTGAAAAAGACTTAACTATTTGCCTTCACGGAACTTTTCATGAAAATCATTTTGAAAACATTAGACATTTTTTCAAAAAATTACCAAAAGAACTAAGGAAGTGTAAATTTTTAGTTAGATTTATAATAAAGGAAGGTACAGATGAACTAATTAAGGTTAGGAACCTTGGAATGTATCTTAGAGACACCAGAAATGACCTAAATGTAACCTTGACATATACCTATGAAAATGTTTTTGATGTTTTGAATCATTTTGTGAAAAATTCTAAAACAGAATTTTTATTAGTTAGTAGTATAGATACAATACTTTTAAAAAGTGATAATATAAATTTTTTAGATATAATCGAGAGTGCCAAAAAAGATAACTTCATAAACGTTATCGGATTCTCAGATGAAGAACTGGTTACAAAAATTAGTAATTTATCAATCGATAAAAATGGTGAGATAACCCCGTTTATTAGTGAAGATAGAATATCAAAAATACCGTTAGTTGTTAGTGCAAGATTTCCTAACAAATTATGTATTATTAGAAAATCTAAATTAGATTCAATATTAAAAGAATTTTATGATTCAGGTGTTGAATTAGAAAAAAATTATGATTACAAAAAATTAGTTGGTGATTACAACATAAAACTACAAAAAGAAATAAATGAAAATCTTTGGGGGGAAATAAAAGATTTATGTGGAATTTTTACATATGGAAACATCGGTGATTCTCCTTATATTTTGGAACTTGTTTATTCTGATGTTGAAATAGAAGATGGTGAAAACCATATTACAGATTACTTAATTGAAAATCAATTAACAGAAAACGATTAATTTATATGAGAAAAAAGTTTAAGTATAAGGGGAAAACAATTGCTGATGGTGCGTTTATTATTAATTTACCCTACAGAACTGATAGAAAAGAATCCGCAACAAATTTAATGAATGAGTTAGGATTTACCGGTTGGGAATTTTTTGAGGGTGTCAAATATGAAGACCCTTATTGGCACAAATGGGGATGTACACAAAGTTTTATTAATATTTTCAAATTAGCGTTAGATGAAAATCTAAATTCTATTGTAATATTCGAAGATGATGTACGTCTAACACAAAATATTGATTTCAATGAAATTGATAATGTGTTTATGGATTGGAAAAAAAACACCAAAAAATACGATTTGGTTGGTATGGGAACCAGACCTTTAGAAAATGCTAAAATTTATAGAGAAACTAAAAATTTTGGAAGAGTGACTAATTGTGTATGTGCACACGCTTGGTATTTCAAGAAAAAATTCATCAAATATTTCTACAATGAAATGAAGGACATAATGAATGAAGGTTCTCCAAACTATCGTTACATTGTTGATGAGTTTATAAATGACTGTTGCTCAACAGAAAATAGGTGGAGAGGTCACAATAAACTTTTTAAAGTTGGTATTACAATACCTCTAATATTCTCTCAAAGTCCTGGTTATTCAGATAATGAGTGTCAAGTTCACGATTACAGGTGTTTCATAGAAGATTTGTATGTAAATTCATTAAATAGAGGAGATGAAATTTTAAAAAACAACGGAAATAAAATAAAAATAAAATAATAAATTATGGTAGAGAAAATTCTTTCATTCGAAAATAATCAAATTGATTCTTCGATAATAAACTCAGAACAAATAAAAAAACTTATTGAGTTCCTTTTGAAATCAATTGAAGAAAATTTGGAAGGTGATGTCGTAGAGTTTGGATGCTATGTGGGAGAGTCATCAAAGTATTTGATGAAGACTTTGGTAGAAACCAACTCCAATAAAAAACTTTTTGTTTACGATTCTTTCGAAGGATTACCTGACCTGTCTGAGTGGGAAAAAAATACAGGTTGGAGACCCGGAACTTTGAAGACTAGTGAAGAAGTTTTAATAAGTAATTTTAAACAAAATAATCTTCCTCTACCAATAATACATAAAGATTGGTTCAAGAATGTGCCGGAATATAAGGTACCGGAGAAGATTTCTTTTGCTTTTTTAGACGGTGATTTTTATGATTCTATATATGATAGTTTGGAGAAAGTTTATGATAAAGTACAAGATGGTGGTTATATATGTTTTCACGATTATAAAAGAAATGATTTGCCTGGAGTTGAGGCGGCAATAAAAGATTTTTTGAATAAAAAAGGTGTAGTAGATACCACAGAAGAAGTTACCTCACAACTTGGTGTTTTCAAGAAAACAAACCAAGTATCCCCAACAATTAACCAAACAAATATTGAATCGACAGATAAGTCTAATATAACTTTAGTAACAGGTTTGTGGGATTTAGGTAGGTCTAATTTAACTGAAGGTTGGTCAAGAACATATGACCATTATTTGGATAAATTTAAACAACTACTTAATGTTTCTGAAAACTTAATAGTCTTTGGTGACTCAGATTTAAGAACTTTCATATCGAACAACACAACCAAAAAAAACATACAATTTATTGAAAGAAGTCTATCTTGGTTTAAAGAGAATGAATATTATCAGTTGGTACAAGACATAAGAAAAAAACCTGAATGGTTTAACCAGGTTGGGTGGTTATCAGATTCTACTCAAGCAAAATTAGAAATGTACAACCCTTTAGTGATGTCAAAAATGTTTCTTTTACACGACGCTAAAATTTTTGACACCTTTAACTCTGACTATATGTATTGGATTGATGCGGGATTATCTAATACCGTTCATCCCGGGTACTTTACTCACGACAAAGTTTTAGAAAAACTTACAAAATACACGTCTAAATTTTCTTTTGTTTGTTTTCCATATGATGCGGAAAATGAAATACACGGTTTCAATTACGCAAAATTATGTGAAATTGCCGGTGATAAAGTTAATAAAGTTGCAAGAGCAGGTTTTTTTGGTGGACCTAAAGAAAGTTTAGCCGATATGAATACAATTTATTATGGTTTACTTTTGTCAACTCTTCGAGAAGGTTTGATGGGTACTGAAGAAAGTATTTTTACAATAATGACTTATAAACATTCAGATTTAATAAATTATTTTGAGATAAATTATGATGGTCTTATGGGTACCTTTTTTGAAAATTTAAAGAATGATAAGTTGGATATAAAATCAGAATCTAAAGTTATAATTGAAAACAATTTGGATATTTCTAAAGTTGGTTTATATGTCATTGGTTTTAATTCCCCAAAACAATTTGAAACTTTAATTCAATCTATGTTAGATTATGATTCCGATTTCATAACTAAGACAAAAAAGTTTTTATTGGATAACTCAACCGACGAATCAACGACTCCAAGATATAAAGAATTATGTGAATTACACGGATTTGAACACATTAAAAAAGATAATTTGGGAATTTGCGGTGGAAGACAATGGATTGCAGAACACTTTGATAACAGTGACTTAGACTATATGTGGTTTTCTGAAGACGATATGTTTTTTCAAAACAAACCGGGAGAAACGTGTAGGAATGGGTTTAACAGATTTGTACCTAATTTATTTAAAAAATCTTTGCAAATTATGAAAAAAGAAAATTTTGATTTTCTCAAAATAAATTTTTCTGAATTTTATGGAGATAATTCAGTACAGTGGTCTTGGTATAACGTTCCTCAAGTTGTTAGAGAAGAGTTTTGGCCTGAAAAACCGAAATTACCGGTACAGGGTTTAGACCCAAATGCACCTAAAACAAAGTTTAATAATATAAAAGTACACGAAGGATTGCCATATGTTGATGGTGAAATATATTATTGTAATTGGACTCAATTAGTTAGCAAACCAGGTAATAAAAAGATGTTTATAAAAACAACTTGGGCAAGTCCTTTCGAAAATACTTGGATGAGTTATATGTATCAAGAAACTAAAAGTGGAAACCTGAACCCAGGATTACTGTTGTTGACCCCTATTGA
>Ga0315909_10001374_pt1 | contig 32936 bp, 39 predicted proteins | sample LakEriMetagenome_11_FD_203527 | JGI IMG/M metagenome (GOLD analysis project Ga0315909, IMG submission 203527) | Freshwater fungal communities from buoy surface, Lake Erie, Ohio, United States - Buoy 2 MA125 | ecosystem: Environmental > Aquatic > Freshwater > Lake | place: USA: Lake Erie, Ohio... | reverse complement strand
TGTAGCTTTATATGACCATGATAAACAGTTAATTGAAAAAGCATCACAAAATGTAGTTGACTTAAATGCTAAGGTAAGACCTTATATTACATTTATGTTTGTAGGTTTACTTGTATTTGTAGATGTATTGTCTTTAGTCTGGGTTCTTTATTTAACTACACAAAATCCTAACTTAGATTTCTTTTTAACTGCTATGGATAAAGTCTTTTCAACTGAGGAGATGAGTATTCTAGCATCTATTATTGGATTCTGGTTTGGTTCTCGTCAATGGGAAAAATTTAATAGCAAATAATGAAGACCTCAGAACGTGCTATCAAACTTATTAAACATCATGAAGGCGTTCGTAATAGGCCCTATCGTTGTCCTGCTGGGTTGTGGACTGTGGGCGTGGGTCATCTTATTGGCGATGGTAAATCGTTGCCTGAATCTTGGAATAGACTTTTTACGAAAGAAGAAATAGATGGAATTCTTAAACGAGACTTACAACGTTTTGAACGCGGAGTACTTAAGATGTTACCTAACGTGCCTCTTAGACAACATGAGTTCGATGCTCTTGTCAGTTTTTGCTTTAATTTGGGTTTGGGGACATTTCAAAGGTCAACACTCCGTCAAGCGCTTCTTAGGGGCGATAAAAAGGCGGCTATGGAATCGTTAATGAAATATTGTCGTGCAGGTGGTAAAATACTACGAGGTCTACAAATTCGTAGAATGGACGAGAAAGCACTCTTTGAAGGTAAATAATGCCATTAAGTAAACTCATATTTAAACCCGGTGTTAACCGAGATCAAACAAACTATTCATCAGAGGGTGGTTGGTTTGACATGGATAAAGTTCGCTTTCGTTCAGGATTCCCTGAAAAAATAGGTGGCTGGACAGTTAAAACATTTAATGCCTATTCAGGTATAGCACGTAACCTTTTTACTTGGGCTGCTAATGACGGTAGTAAACTAACTGCTATTGGTACTAACGAAAAGATTTATGTTAATTCAGCTACTACTATATATGACATAACTCCAATCCGTGTTACTTATACTTCTACAACGGCTCCTTCAAGTAGCGATTGTTTTCAAACAACTAACGGATCTAACTTAGTTGAAATAATAAACATCACAGCAGGTATTCAAGATGGTGACTGGGTTACCTTTTCAGGCGTTGTTAACTCCGTGGGTGGTATTCCTGCAGCTGAATTTAATAATGAATTTCAAATCACTGTAATCAGTGCTACGCCTTATATTGCTTTACCTACAACAGCTACATCAACAGCTACATCTACTGGTAACACTAGTATCGTTGCAGCATTCCAAATTAATATTGGTAACCCAATTAATATTTTAGGTTATGGTTGGAGTGCGGGTGTTTGGTCTCGCGGTACTTGGGGATCAGGTGCTACATTACCAATTAACTTTCCTGTACGTTTAGAGTTCTTTGATAACTTTAATCAGAATTTAGTATTTAATATTAGGGCTGGGGATATATATTACTGGGAATATGATGATACCTTTGCAACAAGAGCGGTTACATTACAATCAGTACCAGGTGCTATAGCCGTTCCTCAACAAGTAGATTATTCATTGTTTGCGTCATCAGGTCACTATGTAGCCTTAGGCTGCACTAATTATTTAGCTTCAACAGTAGCAGGAGTTACCATATCAACAATGACACGAGGTGGCACAGGTAACTTAACTGCAACAGTTACTACAGCATCAGCACATGGTCTAGAGTCAGGTGATTACATTACTGTATCAGGTACAACTCCTACTCAATTTAATGGCACGTTCCAAATTACTTATATTGATGCAACTCACTTTAGTTACACTATGTTATCAGCACCTGCTGGTAATGCCTCTCCTGTAGGCACTTATGTATTCAATGATTATAATGGTGACTATGATCCACTTCTTATTCGTTGGGCAAACGTTGATGCTAACGTAGGACCTCAACCTGAAGTATGGCAACCCACTGTAACTAATACAGCTGGATTCTTACGACTACAATCAGGTTCTAACATTGTAGCGGCTCTTAATTCAAGACAAGAGATGCTAATCTTTACTGATACGTCACTTACATCTATGCAGTTCTTAGGTACAACAGAAGTGTTTGGTTTACAAGAGTTATCACATAACATTTCTATTGCAGGACCCAATGCAGTGGTAGGTATTAATAACGTAGTTTACTGGATGGGACGAGATAAGTTCTTCACATACTCTGGTCGTGTGGATGCACTACCTTGTACAATACGTCAGTATATTTTTTCTAATATTAATTATAATCAATCAGATTTATTTTTTGCAGGTACTAATAATCAGTTTAATGAAATCGTTTGGTTCTATTGCTCAGGCACTTCAAATGAAATTGATCGGTATGTTATCTACAACTATTCAGAAAGTATTTGGTACTATGGTCAACTAGAAAGAACTGCATGGTTAGATACTGGTGACTTTACTAATCCTATTGCTGTAGCAGGTGGTTGGTTATATGACCAAGAAAATGGTGTGGATGATGGTCAACCTAATGGTGCTGCACCTCTACCTATTTCAGCTTATATTCAATCTGCTGATGTTGACATTGATGATGGTGATAAATATATGTTAATTCGTCGTATTATTCCTGACATTAATTTCTTACAGTCAGAACAAACTAACCCTGTTACAAGTGCTCCTAATACTATTCAAGCTACTATTACTGTGGGCGTACGTAACTTCCCAGGTGCTGCAAGTGCAACATCTAATGCATCGGGTGTAACAACAGCTCGTAATATCGTAACGGCAACAGCCACAGTTGATCAATATACAAATCAAGTATTTATAAGAGCTCGTGGTCGTCAAATGAGTTTTAAAATTGAGTCAAACAATGTGGGAACTCAGTGGCAACTTGGTATGCCAAGAGTTGATGCACGACCAGATGGATTGAGAAACTAATGGCGATCATAACTGCATTCCCAACAAAAGCCCCTGCGTTAGCGTTAACACCTACACAGTTTTCTCAACAACATTTTGATTTGTTTAATTCACAACTACGTATTTACTTTAATACGATTGATGCATTTACGGCAACACTAGGTACTTTAGCTGGAGGTTCGGCTTTAAGTTTTCCTCATATTGCGGCGCTAGATACAACTGATCAATATGCTACGGCTAATAATACACCTACGATTGTTAAGTGGAATACATTAGATTCTGGTTTAGGGTTTACTTTAGACCCTGGATTTTATGCAACGGCACAGTATGCTGGGTTTTACAAAATAGACTATAGTCTTCAATATGCAAATACAGCTAATGCAGCTCACGATGTGGTGGTATGGCTAAGAGTTAATAATGTAGACGTAGTAGGATCTGCTAGTAAAATTACAATACCTGCTCGTAAAAGCGCTGGTGTTCCTAGCTATATATTAATGTATTCAACTGTGCCTTTTGAGGTAGATGCAGGGGATGAGATAGCACTATGGTGGGCTACGGACTTAGCTTATAATCCTGTAGGACCTGTAGACGGTGTTTACATGGAGTATGCACCAGCTCAAACTGTGCCTTATGCTCACCCTTCAATACCATCAGCAATTGGCGCAATTACTTTTGTTTCAAGACTTTAATTATGTTAAGATTACACTATATTAAAAAGGACGTTTTATGGCAACACATCAACTAGCTAAAGGCTTAGCCTCCCTCGGTAGACATGGTGATTCCATGCTTATGCACGTTAGTCCAGCTGAAGTAGAAGGATTAAAAGCCGTTGGAGCTATGACAGGACATAAATTACATACTAATCCTCATACAGGCTTACCTGAAGCATTTGACTTTGGTGACTTCTTTACCTCTTTAATTCCTACTGGTATTGGTATGCTATTAGGAGGTCCGGCTGGTGCTAAAATTGGTAGCACTCTTGGCAAAACAGCAGCTGCAGCTGCTCCTGTTATTGGGGGTATGGCTGCTGGGGCTGCCGTTGCAGGGGCAAAGGGTGATGATATACTAATGGGTACTTTGACGGGTGGTTTGGGAGGTTATGGTGGCGGTAATTTAGGTAAGACATTTATGGATATGGGTGGAAGTAAAATTGCTACAGCTGGTGGAGTTATACCTGAAAACGCTATTGCTGCTACTCCTATCGATGCCACACAATTAAGCCAACAAATAGGCGGTGCTAATATGACTGGTGCTGTGGCTCCAGGTTCTGCAGTTGCTACAGCTCCAATGACATTTACACAAGGTCTTGGCCAAATGGGTCAAGGTATGAAAACACTAGCATCTGATCCATTTGGTGCAGGCTATGATGCCTTTAAACAAGCGGGTGGTTCAGCTTTTGATATAGCAGCTCCTATAGGTATGGCAGGATTAGCAGGAGCACAAGATTATTTATATCCAGCACCTGATATGGGTGATGAAGAAAAACGTAAAGCTGAAGAAAATAAATACAGAGATCCTAGAACAGGCTTACTAAATCTAGCACAAGCATCTCCTGGTTTAAAACTTATGGCTACAGGTGGAACTGTAGGTATTAATCAAAGCACTATTTCATCAGGCGGCATTCAAGATTTATATGGTACAAACGATCAAACAACAGGCACACAAAATTTAAGTAAAGATGGTTATGGTATTGGTAGATTAAATGAGCTTGCTGCTCAAGGTTCCCGTGCTAAAGCTGCGGATACTTTCTATGCTATGGGTGGCCCAATTGCTTTTGCTAGAGGTGGACATCAAGGTTATTTAGATGGCGAAGGTGATGGCATGTCAGACTCAATTCCTGCTACAATAGAAGGTAAACAACCAGCACGTTTGGCGGACGGTGAATTTGTAATTCCAGCAGATGTTGTAAGTCATTTAGGTAATGGTTCATCTAAAGCCGGATCAAAAAAATTATACTCAATGTTAGATCGAGTTAGAAAAGCAAGAATAGGTCATACTAAACAAGGTAAACAAATTAAACCTGAAAAATACATGCCTGCATGAGACAAATTAATATTGTAGCACCTGACTTTATATGTCAGCATTGGAAAAAAATAGAACCTTTTTTTGAATCATCGTTTAAGTTTAGCACTGATGATTATAGCGTTGAGCAAATAAAATTTTTACTTGTTAATGGACAGCAAATATGTCTTGTTGCAGTGGAAGATGATGGCACAATTATAGGGGCCTCTGCAGTAGAAATTAGTAATTTTCCTAACCATAGAGTTTTACACATTACCTCTATGGGTGGTAGGGCGTTAGTAGAAGATGATTTAATTCAACAGTTTGAAGCTTGGGCTAGATCACAAGGTGTCACAAAGATAAGAGCTTTTGCGAAAGATGCACAAGCTAGACTTTATAGAATGAAAATGGGTTTTGAATCTGTAGCACACGTAGTGGAGAAAAATATATGAAATTATTAGATTTTAGCTGGCTATTACCTGCACTGGGTGATTTCTTTACCTTTTATGGAGGTAGTAGAAGTCCTGGTCCTCAAGTATCTACAGGTACTACATACACATCTAATTTACCTGAATATGCTAAGCCTTTCTTTGAACAAGTACTTGTTTCAGCAGGTAAAGACGTTTATGAAACAGATCCTTCTGGCGCAGTTACAGGAATTAAACCGATGCCTGTGTATACAGGAGAACGCGTTGCAGGATTTACTCCAGAACAAGAACGTATTCAAAGAGATATTTCAGGTTTAACTTTACCAGGGGGTTTTAGAACTGCTGAAACAGGATTAGGTATGGGTTCTGGTTTAGGTTTTGGCACCGCAGGAGTAGGTTTATCTAGAGCATTGGGTTATACACCAAGAGGAATTACTACAGGTAGATTTGGCCCATCAGCTGCTTCATATTATATGTCTCCATATATGACTAACGTTGCTGATGTTGCAGCTCGTGAAGTAAGACGTGCTGGAGATATTGAAAAATCTAAAGGTGCTATGGGTGCTATAAATCGAGGTACTTTTGGTGGTGCTCGTCAAGCATTATTACAAGCAGAACAAGAACGTGGCTTACAACAAAATATTGCAGATATTTATACTAAAGGTCAACAATCAGCTTTTGAAAATGCTCAAAGAGCGTTTGGTGAAGATGAAGCAAGATCATTACAAGCACAACAAGCCACATTAGGTGGTGAACAAACTGCAGCTCAACTTGCAGGACAAACAGGAGTTAGTGGACTGATGGCAGGTCTTGAAGCCTCACGTGCTCAATCAGCTAACGCAGCTGCTGAACAAACTACAAACTTGCAAAGACTTCAAGCTCAAGCAACAAGTGAAAAAGAAAAACAAGATCTACAACAAAAAATTAATGATATTCAATTCCAACAAGCTATGGAACAAAGAGATTGGGATAAGAGACAAATTGAGTTTTATAATTCTATACTTCGTGGTACACCTGGTTTGGCTCAAACTCAAATTCAGTATGCGCCTACACCATCACCGATAGCTCAAGTAGGCGGATTAGGTTTAGGTGCTTTAGGTTTATCAAGAGCTTTTGGATAAGGATAACGTATGAATATTATTAAATTACAAAACCAATTAAGAGGTGTTCCAGATAATACTTTAGTTGGGTATGTTCAAAATCCTACAGGTCAAGTACCTACTTACTTAGCTTTATCTGAACTACAACGCAGAAAAGAAATGCGTTCTAAATATCAAGCAAATCAACCTGAAGATAAAACAGTTGCAGAGGATTTAGTTCAAGAATCACAACCAGGCATTATGGCTTTACCAGAAGGTCAAGCTATGCAGATGGCTATGGAACCACCACCAGAAATGGATATGGAAGAAATGGCACAAGGAGGTTTAGCAGACCTTGATACAGGTGATATGTATGATGAGAACCGTTACGCTAATGGTGGTATAGTAGCATTTGCTGGTCCTGAAGGTTCATATGTTAAATCTGATGATACAAATGTGTTTGGGTTTAAACGAGGCACAAGTTTAATGGATCGGTTTTTTCCTTCTAAATTTAAACAAACTCCTGGCTTGGTAGGAATGGATATAATACCTACATTAATGGGTGAAAAAGCTAGATTAGAAAAAGAGATTCAAAAAGATCCAAGTAAAAGCTATGCAAATTATGAAAGAATTAAAGAAATTGATGCTCAACTTGCTGAAGCAAGAGCCCCTAGACAAGTAGGAGGTTATACACCACCTACAGGTTCTTCCCCTGCATTAACAGATGCAGAAGTTAATATTAAAAATCAAGTAGAAGAAGCTAAGAAAAATCCATTTACTGATCCTACAAAAGAAGCATTTTCAGGATTTACAGCTCCTGTTGAAAAAATAGGTAGTATAAAAAGTTATGCCGATGAACTTAAAGATTACGTTGGCGAAGATCCTATGAGACAAAAATTAACTGATCGTTTAGCTAAGATGGAATCTAGAGCTGCTAAGATGGAAGAACAAGCTCCGTGGATGGCATTAGCTAAAGCAGGATTTGAAATGGCAAGTTCTAGACCTGAATATGGTAAGGGTCAAAGTGCACTTGCTGATATTGCTCGTGGTGCAGGTGTTGGTATTAAAGATTTTGCTGAATCTAGAGACAAACTAAATACATTAGAAGAAAAACGATTCAATATAGAAAATGATTTAGCTAAAGCTAATCGTGCAGAACAAATGGCAATAGCTAAATATGGTGCTGATAGTAAACAAGCAGCAGAAGCTCGTGCACATGCTGATAGATTACACAACTCAAGTATTAAAACACAATTTAAAATTGCCGAGCTTAATGCAGCAACTAATTCGGCTTATAGAATGTCTGCTATTAAAGATAAAATAGAAGATAATGTTAGAGCTACAATGAAGCAGCTTCATGCTGAAGGTTCATTAACTGAACAAGAGTATAAAGATAAATTTAATAAATTATTACGCGAAGCTTATGCTCAATATGGAATAACAGGAGCACCAGCAGTTACTGAATCTATGCCAGGTAATATGGTGTTTGATCCTAAAACAAAAGAGTATACATACAAACCTAAAAGCTAATCATGCCTAAAGTAAACGTTACCGGTATCGGGAAAGTAAATTTTCCTGATAACATGACACCTAGCCAAATTGCAGATGTCATCGAAAATGAAATCATTCCTCAACACCAAGAACACTTATCTAAGACAGGTTTTATTCCTGCTCTTAAATCAGGTGTTCGTTCTTTTATTGCAGGTACAGAAGAAACTTTAGGTTTTAAAGAAGCTGGTGCTGAACAACGAAGAAAAGCTGAAGAAGCCTATCAACCATTCACTGAAGAAGATTTAGCCGCTGCTAAAGAACGTGGTGTATTAGATACTATCGGTGCTTATAAAACTAAATACTTAACAGAACCTTTAGGTGGTATTGTAGGACGATATGGTGCTCCTGTTGTAGCAGGTATGTTAGCTCCAGAAGCTGGTATTGGAGCTGTAGGTGGAGCAGCATTAAGAGGTTTAGCAGGAACTGCTGTTGATTTACCTGCAGAAAAAGCAGAAAACATACAAGCTCAAATTGCTGCTGGTAAACCTGTTAGTGAAGTCAACGCTACTTTAGCTGCTATACCTCAAGCATTATTAGCAGGATTTGGTTTTCCTGGTACTACTCAATTAAACAAATTATTACTTCCTAGATTAGTAGCTGAAGCAGAAGCTATTGCACCCCGTGTAGTAGAAGGTCAACTATCTTTAGATGCTGCTAAAGCACAACTCACAAACAAAACAAAAGAATATCTAGCAGGTATGGGTGTTAATACCGCTGCAGGTGCTGGTCTTATGATTGGTACTGAAGATATTAGACGTGCTCAAGCCGGTCAACCTTTAATGTCGGGTCAAGAGATGTTAGAGTCAGTTGTTCAAGCTGGTGTGTTATCTCCTGTGTTTGGATTATTACATAGATCAGAACGTCCTAAAGCTGAAGCAGTATTAAAAGAAGCTAGTGTTAAATATGAAAAGATTCAAAATGAATTAGCTGATCTTCGAGCTTTAGCTGAAACAAGAGAATTTACACGTCAAGAAAATATTAGAAAAGCAGAACTAGAAGAAGAAGCCAGACGTCTTGCTAAAGAAATGGAAAGAAGAATTCCATTGACTAAACAAGATGTGTTACCTTTTGAAACTACTGCTGAAGAAGTTAAAGCAGAACAAATAAAAAGTGAAGCACAAAAAGATTTATTTACTGAAGCTACAGAAACAAGAGAACCTATTAAGACAGAAACAATCACACCTGAAACTTTTTCAGAATTAGATATAGGTAATACAGCAAAGATTAGAAAAGAAATTACTGGTTTAGATTTATATGATCGTGAGCAAAACAGAATCATTCGTGATAAACTACAATCTTATCTAGATAAATATGGTTCTAACCCAGAACAAATACAAAAAGTAGAAGATCTAATAAATAGAGCTAAATCTATTTCAGATACTTTAACTTTACCTAAAGGAGAAGAAAATGTTCCCGCAGCTAAAACTGAACCAGCAGGAGATAGAACTGGCATTTCAGGTACTGATGTCGGACGACTTGAAGACACCGCCAGAGCTACAGCAGCTGACGTTGGAAGAATGGACGTTTCTAGGGATGATGTTGGACAATATCCTGGAGGAGAAAGACAACAGTCCCTTGCATTAGAAGAACAAAAAACACCTGAAACTAGGGAAGTAATGAAAGGTGAAAAACAACTTTCAAATTTAATTGAGCCAGCTAAAGATACCCCTCTTACAAAAAGCTATACTGCAGAAGAACTAGCAGCTGATGAATCTATATCAGAACCTAAGTTTGATTTACTAAATAATAGACTAAATGATATTAAAAAGCTTTTAGAAGAATACTTTCCTTTAGATAAAAAAATACAAGGTTTAAGTAAACCTAGACGTATGGATTTAGAACGTCGTTCTCAATTATCAGAACAGATACTTGATTTAGGACATTATGCACAAAGAGCTGGTGGTGATCCTTATCAAATGCCTAGAACTCAATTAGGTGATTTAATTGCTCGTTTAAAATATCAACCAACAGAAAAGAATTTAGCTAATGTAGAAGCTTATGTTAAAGAACTTAAAGCTAGAGCAGAAGGTAAACAACCTGTACAAGAAGTAGCACCTAAAGAAGAGCTTAGTTTATTACCACAAGAAGCTAACAAAGTAGCCAAGGAGTTAACAAAGTTAGACCCATATCACCCATTTATTGAAATACTTCGTGATCCTGCTGTAACCGAGAAAGATATATTAGATGCTAAAGAGCAGTTAACTTCGTTGCAAAAAGAAGTTGAAGGTATTAAACAGGTAGGTCGCACAAAAGCCGAACCTATTGAACCTATTGTTGATGAAGCACGAGGTGCAACTAAGCCAACAGGGCAAACAAAAGAAACTGTAATGTACCGACTAAAAGGTATGTTCGGTAGCGGTATTGATAATCTTACCAAACGTGGCGTATTGAACGTTGTTAACTCCGTGGGTGAATTACCCGAAAACATCCGTAACGCTATACAAGCTGATGCGATTGGTGCACATAGTGAAGGTAAAGCTTATTTAATAGCTGATCGTTTAGCACCTGAAAATATTAGGCGTGTAGCTTTGCATGAGATTGGTGAACACTATGGACTAGAAGCTATGGTGGGTGAACGTAACTATAAAGATATTTTACAAAGTGTAGTTGCAGGTAAAGAAAAAGATGCGGTCATTAAAGCAGGTTGGGAGTATGTTACAAAAACATATCCTGAATTAACTGTAGGTAGTCGTCAGTTCTTACGTGAGATTGTAGCTAAGATTGGTGAAGATGCACCGACACATCCTCTATGGCGTCGTATATTAAACGCTGTTCGTAATTTCTTGAAGGTCAATAAGTATAAGAACTTAACAGGTGAAGATATTCAAGATCTTGTTATGCACTCCTTCAAGACTGCGATGAAGAAAGATTTAAAACAAGCTGAAAGAAAAGGAGTTGAGTTTGCTAAGAAACAAGAACCTAACCCAGAGTTTAAGGCCGTCTTTGAAAGAGCGGGTGGCGTATATGAAGCGCCTAAGGAACCGACATTATTCCAATCTATCAAAGACAACCCCGTTAACTTCGTTAAAGAACAAGCTAAAGTCGCTCCTAAGTTTTTAGATAAAGTTGAGACTATGTGGTTCTCATCTGATGCTGCTCTACAAAACGCCATACGTAAAGGCATGGAGAATATGGGTATGTCGTTTGATGAGATTAAGCAAATGTTATTTAGAGCGTCCACTTCACAAGCGTTACATCGTGAAGCATTAGCACATCAAGTATTAGAAAAAGGTGGGTTGAAGTATGATCCAGAAAGTTTCAAATATGTAGCCATTGATAAAGAAGGTAGTTGGAAAGGTGTGATTGATGCACTTAAATCAGCTGCTGAACAAAACGGACTTACTTATGAAGAGATGGAGAAGTATGCTCATCAAGCTCTTGTTGCTAGACGATTAAAAGGTATTAAAGAAAGAAAAACAGAAGCTGAGAAAGTATATGTTCAAGAGTTAGCAGCTGCTAAAACTAAAGCTGAACGTGATGCTGCAGAAGCTAAGTTTGATAAAACTAATAAATTAATTGTGCACTTAAACGACCAGCAGTTAGCTGCAGGTGAACAACTGTTCAATAAAGTTAAAGGCATGGATAAGGTAGTTAGTGAGTGGAACAAGACTCGTCAAAACATATTAGACTTTGCAGTGGAGTCAGGACTATATACTAAATCAGAAGCAGAAACACTACTTGATGTTATGGACTATGTGCCGTTCTACCGTGTAGAACAATTAGAAAATAGAGCAGGTCCTCGTGAGTTTAATCGTGGACTACTTGATGTAGCTTCAGATAAAAGATTTATTGGTAGCAGACAACCTGTGAATAACGTGTTTGATAACATGGAGCGATGGATTAGTTATGTCGTTCGTAAAGGTGTAGGCAATCAATCAGCTAAAGATTTAAATGAAGCTGCTATGAAATACTTACCTGAAGGTGAAGTAAGACTATTAGATAAGAATGAAAAAATTCCACACGACTTAAAAGGTAATGTAGTAGGCATATGGAATAATGGTAGTGTTGATCGTTATGTTTATACTGATCCACTATTTGTACATGCCTTCACAGGTATGGAACCTATTGTTATTCCTGCATTATCAGCAGCATCTAAGTTTACTAATATCCTACGTCAAAACATTGTGTTAAACCCACTATTCTCTATAGGTCAGTTATCACAAGATGCGTTTGGTGCGATGTTTGTATCAGGTGTTAAGCATCCGTTTGCACTACCTGTTCAAGTTATGAAAGAGTTTATTAGTACACTTCGTGGTACAAGTGAAGCACAAGCAGAACTTAAGAAATATGGTGCTGTAGGTGTACGTGACTATTCATCAGCAGTTAGCCGTATAGATGCAGAAATTGCTGCTGGACTTAAAGATCCTAAACTTATGGATAAAATATCTAAACCGTTTAGAGCCTTATCTATGGCATCCGATAATGCTGTACGTCAAGCTATCTATAATCAAACACTAAAAGAAACAGGTAATAAAGCACTGGCTATTGAACGTGCGTTTGAAGTAATTAACTTTAGAAGATCAGGTGCTAGTAGTACAGTTAACTTCTTAAGACAAACTGTGCCCTTCTTTGGTGCATATTTACAATCTATGAATGTAGCTGCAAAAGTATTAGCTGGTAAAGGTATTGCTCCTATGGAGAAAGCTGAAGCAAGAAAAGTATTAGCGTCAACCTTTGCTAAAGTATTGGTTGCAGGATTTATTTATAATGTACTCATCAGTGAAGATGAAGATTATAAAAAACTAGATACTTCAGTAAGAGATAAGAAACTACTTATACCTGGTTCAGGTGGATTAAGTTTGCCTGTACGTGGAGATATTTTTACTTTCGCAGGCAAAATACTACCTGAGCATATATACCAAATGACTATGGCTGAAGGTACAGAAGATGCTACTAAAGCTAAAAAAGCCCTTTATAATGGCTTAGCAAATGCTTTACTAGGTCCTAATGTATTACCTCAATTTGGTAAACCTCTTCTTGAAGTAGCAACTAATTATAACTTTTTTACTGATAGACCTATTGTAGGTCAAGGTTTAGAAGAACTACAACCACAATATCAATATTCAGTTAATACTTCTCAACTATCTAAAGTAATGGGAACAGCTATGGGTGTATCCCCTATGAAGATAGATCATTTATTAAAAGCCTACTTTGGTTATACAGCAGGTTTAGGTTTAATGGCTACCGACCAAGTTATGTCTGCCGCGTCAGGCAAGGCTTTACCTGATAAGACTTTTGAAGATACCGTCGCATCCATTCCTGGCATGTCAGCGTTTGTTGCTAAAGAATTTGGTACAAAAGATAAGAGTGATTTCTACGAACTTAGAACACTTGTTAATGAAGCAGTTAAATCATCTAATTACTTAAAGACATATAAAACTGCTGAAGAACGTAAAGAATTTATGACAGAGAATCAAAAACTATTACAAGTTAAATCTCAAGTCAACGCTATTAACAAACAGCTTACAGATATTCGTAGACAAGAAAGACTTATATTTGAAGCACCTGATACTAAAATGTCACCTGCTCAGAAAGAAGCTAGAATTAGAGCATTACGTGAAAGAGAACAATTAGTGCTTAAGAATATAAGAGAACTTAGATTAAGAGCAGGGTTATAAACGCCATACTCTTATACCTTGAACTCCGTCTTCTATAACAATCTTGTGAACAAATTCAAACTCTAATCGCTTGCTCTCACGAGTAAGAGCAGCAATAGCTGATTTAGTATCTACTGCAGGTATAAACATGGAAGAACCAGGTTTAAACTCTGCCCACATAATTTGGTAATCTACGCCGTTAGTTAACACTTCTAGGTACATCCAATGGTAAGTTATCTAATTTAATTTCATCAAACGTTGAGTTATCAATCCATAAACAACGTTTACCTGCACCACTAATATCTAATCCTTTGTGTAGCACTTTTAAATCTCCTGAACGTCTATGTAATACGTTAGCTTCTTTTAACTTTTTAACAAAGTCTTCTAATTCAATTTTACCAAGCGATTTTAAATATGATCGCATAGTATCAACACCAATATAAATTGTATTGGTATCAGGTTCAATTCTGACACGTAACTCATTGATTGGTTTCAATAAAGGTGCTTCTTGTAGATTAGATCTTGAATCAGTTTTACTATTTATTACTAAAGTATTCTTTAGATTTTCATGTAAGAAAGATGTTAATGTTTCCATCGCATCAAAGTCACGGTCTTTTATTTCAACACGAGAATCATCTAACGCTTTACGAACAGCTTCTTGAACAGGCACAGGATCAATATTATGTATGCCTAATTCTCTTGCAATCTTAGCACCTAAAAATACAGCAGCTAATGTAGCAGAATATTTACGTTCACGTCCTGTAATGTTCCATGCCTTGTCAATACTTAATTGCGTTTCTTTTAGTTTTACTCTAACTAATTCTAAATTAGCAATAAGCCATTGTGCATAGATTTCTCCAGCATGTCCAAAGTTATCAAACAATAATTCAAAGTATTCATCAGCTTGTTCTTTAGTTAATGACTTATCTTCGTCAATACGAATTTGTAAGAAGCGAGCCATCTCACCTGATGCTTTAGCATTTTCAGAAAATACTACTGTTCTAAAGTCAGTATTAGAAGAAACTACACTTATAAGATTAAATACTGTGTCGTTATGTCTTTCTTTATTTTTACCACTACTATCCATACGATTTTTACCACGACCTGTAGCCATGAACTTTAAAAACTCATGTAATTGATCTGCATTTACTTTTGTAAATTCATCTACTGCGGAGGGTAAGTTATTCATGTAACCCATACGATTAATAACGGCATTACCTGTATCACCCCATACTTGTATGAGGTTTGCATTCATTTCAGGATTACCATATACACTAGTCATAGCTTGTAGAATAGTTGACTTACCTTGTCCTGATTCAGGATTATATAAATTAATTACTGCTGATTTTTCTTTTGATTTAAAGAAAGGCATAAGTAATGAACCGAATGCACAGAAGAAACCAAAGGCACGTAACTCCATACCTGGTCTTTCATAAACAGATATAGCTTTCTTCCATAAGTCATAACTGCCTTTTTTAATTAGAGCAGGATTAACATCTTTAATATCATCAGATACAGGTACAAACTTAATACCAAATGCACTAATCTCTCTATTTCCTATAAGTATCTTTTTGTGATCGGGTGTCCAACCATATTGTTTATACATCATAGTAGAAGGTTTTTGTTTTTGTTGATTAGCAATTACTGCCATAATGTAGTAAATAACTTCATCTAGTTGTTTACCATTTCTAACAATACCTTTGGCCGCTAAAATCTTACGAGCTTCATCTCGTGATAATAGCTGTGTGAGTGGTGCTATGAACTCTTGTACTCCGTCTTGTGGAAGGTGAATCTTAAACCAAGCACAGAACCCAGCTGCATCTTTATCATTTAAAATTTCTACTAGATAAAAATCATAGTCATAAATTAAAACTGCTTCTTCTTGTTCGTCTTGTGTAGTCTTATATACGCCGCCATTCTTACCTCTAAAATATGGGAAGGGGTAGTCAGGCACGTGATAAGTAACTGTTTCATTTAATGCTTCAGACTTTGCTTGAATAACATTGTCTGCACCTTTAGCACGTAAAATAACTCTACCTAATTCTATAGGAGAAGTAATCTTACCTTTATGTTTACATCCTTCACAACCTGAGGGACGTAAGCTTTCAAATTGCTTACATGTGTGAGGTCCTGGAATAGCGTTAGCCTTAGCTTCTGTTTTAGCATAATCATAATCAGGGTGTCTTTTAGATATGTTATGAATAGCTGCTTCAGCATCTTCACAGAAAGCAGCGATAGATAATCCTGAACGCCATAATGGTTCTTCAATCGTAGCTTGTTTGGTTACAATATGAGTAAGTTGTGGACAGCCATCATCTTTACTGCATCGTTCTAATATCTTTCTAAACTTAGATGAATTGTTACCAAGTATAGCTTTAGTAGCTTCGTCAAGAGGACGTTTAGCACGTGGTTTATCAGTAAGATGAATAGGAATAAGTCTAGCTAATTCATCAAAAGGTGTAGCAACACCTTGATTTAAAACAACAACATCTACAGGGTTAGTTACATCTTTAAAATTCTTTGTGCCTGGCACACGTAAGATACGTGACATGTCAGCTGTGCATGCACCATCAGCTTTTAATCCATGTTTAACACATAAAAATTTAAGTCCTTCAGCTACAGGTTTCCATACAGCTTTATCAATAGGTTCAATTAAAGACCAATAACAATGAACTCCGTTACCTGAATCTACAATAGTTGGAGCAGGTAATCCTGTCTTATCTGTAAACTCACGTAAGGCTACTAAAGCATCATCTTTAGTTTCATAGTCTTTCCATTTACGTTTTTTACTATCAAATCCACAATCAATATCTAACCAAAAGATGCGTTGTTCTTTTGCATTAATACCTTTTCTTTCAGTAGGTTCCATCCACGATGAGCAAGCAAAATAAACATCTTGCTTATCATCTAGAAATTTGTTTGATATTGATACTGCTTCATCGATAGTTTTTACAAACTTAGGTGTGACTATATTTTTTTGATCTTTACCACAGATACAATAGTATCCATCATCAGGCCATACACTCTGTAAAAATTCTTTTGTTTGCATTATTCTCTCGAAATAAAGTTTGTTACTTAAATAAGGTGGGGCTTTATCCTGCCCCTAAGGAATTACTTTTTATTGATTTTTTCAATCAGAGTTGTAATTTTAAACTCTGTCAACTTTGATGGTTTTGTTTTACCAGAGAACCAATCATACACTGTTTGCCTTGAAACTTGAAGATCTTTCGCTACTTGACTTACAGGATACTTTAATGATATGCACAGCCTACCTAATAAAGTTCCTATACCTTCTTTAGCATTTTGATTTGTTTCAATCAATCCTTGAGAATATCCACGCATGATTAAGCCCAATCTGATACTAGATCATCTAAACTAACATCACCTTGATCTGCTTTAGGTGTTGCAGGTTTTGGTTGTGGCTTTTCTTCTGCACGAACTGTAGGTTCAGGAATATTATCAGGTTCCGCAGGGGTAGCTACTTGAGGACGTTGAATAGGTTGTTGTTTCTTTTGTTCAAATTCTTCACCATCGTCTTCACTATTAACACTTACTGATAAAGTGATTGCACGTAATGCTTCTTCTGATGTAGATTTAGCTTTACATATTTCCCATTCATCATCAGTTAAAACTCTTATAGCTTTAAAACCAATCTTAGTGCTTGATGAATCTTCGTCAAAAGATACACGAGATACAACAGACATTAAGTTTTCACCATTAGCTTTAACGTAATCAGTATATTCATGTAATGGTTTGCGTTCTTTTGGACCTGTTCCAAAAATAGATTGTGAAGGTAATGTCATTTGATATACATCGCCATTTAAATCATCAGCACGAACAACTGCAATACGTCTACTAAAGCGACATGCCTTAGTGCCATTAGCACCTGAACCTTTAATGTTTTGTGGACATGCTAAACATGAATCAGCTTGTTTTTCTACAACAGCATCATCAGGCTTCTGACTATCTGAAGTCCAACATGTTGGTGGTGGCATCTTTTCGCCTGGTGTATATGCTTTAGAAAAATACATTCTATGAACGTGTGGTGATGCGTTAACGATAACTACATCAAGAGCATCTTGATTAGACTTCTCAACTTCTTTACCATTAACCATTAATCTAAATTTACTACCTCGTATAGAAATACGTTTAGCAGTAACAGAACTACCTGTGATGTTAGCAGTAAAGCCATCATCACGTCTATTACGATGTGCTACTGCGGTAGAACCTTGTGAAAATATATCTAATTCTGTACTCATACTTCCTCCTTATTTCGGCTTTTAGTTATTCTTACTGTATATTCGCTTGTTGCTTGTAAACCTGGTGGTTGTTTATCAGGGTTTTGCTCCAAGTATTCTTTAATTGCTGATTGCACTAATCTTTTTTCAAAGAATTCAGGCAATTTATTTTCAAGAATAAACTCATACATACTAGGCCAATCGTTCGACCAATATCTAGTTTTGAGTGTTCTTGATAATGTTCCTACACTTGTTTTCAAACTAGTTACATTTAATGTTCTACAAGTTTCATTTAACGCTAAATCGACTTTATCTTTTTGCACTTTAATGTCGGTAATTTGTTTTTCTAGCTCTTCAATCTTATCTCTCATATTGACAGAAGCTTTCATTAGCTTCTCAATTTGATTGTTGTCTAACTCCATATTTACTCCTTTCAAAACTTAAGGATAGTATTATATCATGCTTATTTACAATGTCAACTAATTTCTTTATCAATTAAATGACCATAGGTAAGTATTACCCAAAAGGCAAATTGTAATAACTCTTCAGCAGATGCATTATTTTTCATTGCGTTAGCTTTGTGGCTAATGATTTGTATGTTTCCTTTTACATAACCTTTGGTGTTGTCTAGTCTATCTATTGAAGGTGATGTTGCTCTAGGGCCTTTATTTTTATTACCACCACCTTTAAATTCTCTAATGATTGGTATGTTTAATATAGGGCACTTTTCAGGTATGCGTATATCATTTATATCTATATTAAATTCAGTGCCATTTTTCTTAGCCCTTGTTTTCGTCTTTGTTAATATAGCTTTTTCAGGATTATTTTTACCCCATGTTTTTTGAGCTTCATTAAATCTATCTCGATTCTTTTCTCTATACTTAATTTGATATGCTTTATATTTTTCAGCATTATTAAGCCTCCATTGTTTTGCTTGCTCATTAGTTGTCATTCTGCAAACTCCTCTTTGTAAAGATCAACTAGTTTTGTATGCGTATCAATTTTATTTTCAAGCATTTTGTAAATTCGTTTTTCAACGGGGGAGCCTTGTAGGTGTACTACGGTCATCTTATTTTTTTGTCCAGCTCTGTCCATACGAGCACAACATTGTATATATGTTTCAACAGACATCACAGGTGACCAAAACACAACTACGTTAGCTGCGTGGAGTGTTACGCCATGTGATGCAGCTTGAGGTTGAATAATTAAAACTTGTGGGTCTTTAGCTTCTTGAAAGTTTTTAAATATCTCTGTGCGTTTATTCATAGATACATCACCATGTATAGCTTCGCAAGTTAATTTATCTTTTCTTAACGCTGCCATAATAGTATCTATGCTATGACGGAACGGGCAGAATACGATAACTTTGTGGCTAGCTTCATCTATAATTTCTTTCAACGCCGTCATGCGATTTGATATATCAAACTCAATAACCCCTTTAGTATTAGAATATATAGAGCCTGCACTTACTTGTAATAATTTAGTTAGCATTACACCTGCATTAACTACAGTAACTTCTTCCCCTGCAGTTTCCATATACATATCTTTCTTTAACTGCTTATAATACTTCTCTTGTTGTGGAGTAAGAGGGACTTCTCGTGTTGTATATAACACATCAGGTAAGTCTAGACATTCGTCTTTAGTATATCGAATGGCAGGTTGTAACGTTTTAAACACAATATCTTGTGCATTGAATCTAGGCACCCAGGTGAACTGGCTAACTTTTTGCATTACCATGTCCTTAAATGTTCCTGCGTATTTAGGTACGGATGCGGGGTTCACAAGTCTAGCCAGTCCATATGCGTCAGCTGGTGATTGAGCAGCGGGTGTTCCTGTCATAAGCCACAGCCACGTGTTCTGATTTAGAATACGATTAAGTGACTTCCAGCGACGTGTCGAGACAGTCTTGACGTAGTTAGCTTCATCAACTACTACTAAATCAAAACCGCCTGATTTAATTTCTTTCTCTACAATTTCTATACCATCGTAATTAATAATAACTACGTCTGTATTTTCTGCAAATACTTTCTTTCTTTTTTCAGCAGAGCCATGAGCAATACCTACGGTTCTATGCATAGCAGTTTTAAAAAAGTCTGCTTGCCATGCCGCCTGCATAATAGATAGTGGGCATACTACTAGCATTCTTTTAACTTTACCTTGATTCATTAAGTAATCAGCTGCCCATATAACTGCAGATGTTTTACCTGTACCTGCTTCACTTAAACAATAAGCACGTCTGTGTGCTGATAAAAACTCAGCTGTTATTTTTTGATGATCAAAAGGTTTATGAATTCCTGGCCAGTTATAATCACGAGATATAGGTGAAGGAGGATTTTTAACTTTCATATCAGATAAAGTAATAACTTCATCTAACCCCCAGTTGACTACAACTTGAGTTACGCCATTATCGTAAGTTCTGACAACTTTACTTTTTGGTATCTTATCTAAAATTAGTTCAGGTCGTTTTGTATTAACGATTAACGCCCTGTCTTTATATACTTCCAATGCAATCTCCTAAATTAAAAATAGACGTGCCACCGAGAGAGGTAGTGACACGTCTACACACTGCAGTGTTAACACCTAGGTTGAAAGGTCACATCATAAAGGTACCTACTGTTAACTGACGTGGTTTTTCCGCACTCACGCCTTGCGGGTCTTCTACTTTTTGTTTGTTACATTCCTTTTCATAGACTTGTCACTATTACGAGGAAAAGAACTGTTAGCACTTTTGCTTCTAATTCGCATGTTGCTAGGGGTATTACTACCACCTTTACTTAAAGGGATAATATGATCTACATCTTTACCATCACCCTTTGATACTCTACCAGCTTTTATCATCATTCGTCTAGCTTTATTTCTAGCTACACGCTTTTTAATTTGATCAGGTTGTGCTTTATATTCGTTTTCTTTTTGATAATCTCTTGCCATTATTTTCCCCAATGTGAGCATGATTGAACGGGACAGAATTTTCTACAAGCAAAATTAGGGACTGCATTAAAAGTACCTGACTTGTGGGCAGCATCTATCCTATACGTTATTTTACCCCATTCTGCAAACATATCATCTATTTTATCCGATGTATAGTCTTCTTTTAATATCTCTTTAGATACCAAGAAAACCAAGCCAGACTTAATTTTAGTCATGTCTGGAAAGTGTTTAAATATAGCTACACTAAACAAAGATAGTTGACGTGTATCTGCATACTGACTTGACTTGCCCGTTTTATAATCAATTAACGTAGCCATTTTACTTTCAGGATTAATAACTAATAAATCAATTACACCACGCCACCAAACATTAGAGGCAAAGAAGTCGCAAGGTTCTAATTCTTTTGTCAAGCCTAATTTATATTCACAGTATTTATCTCCTGGAATTGAAATTAATTTGTCAAGCGTTGGTTTAAACATTTCAAACTTGACAGGAAGAGGAGTTGCGTTCTTAACGTATAACTCACAAGCTTTGTGAACTTCGTTGCCATAAAGAAAATGTTCTGTATTCGGGTCTTGCTTAATATCTTTCGCTACATACAGATGATAGTATTGCTTAGGACATTTTTCAAATGCAGTGGCACTTGAGTAAGACCACGTTTTAAATTCAGCCATTTGATTTCCTATTTAATTCTTGCATAATCTTTGCACGTTTTTTACCTTTAGGTTCGGCTTTACTTAAAGCTTCTTCTAGTTGCTTAATAGTAAACGCTTTATACTTTGGTCTGCCATTATGAGTAAGCATAGGGTTATTGTGCCGTCTACTTTTGTGTATTTGTTGTGTTGCCATCTTCTACCCTTTCTACTTCACCTGTTGATTTATTAAGTTCATATGTATAGTGTAAACCATCGTTACCATTTTGCCCTACTATGTCTATGCGAGATTCTTGTTTCTTCTGAACCGCTTCGTATTCATGCACATGTGGAGACACATCGTCATTTGGTTTTTTCTTCCTAAAGATTAGATCAAAGTTCTTTTCAAACTGATCACTATTAGGTTTAGATTGTATCCAATCCCCTGTGACATCGTTACGGGCGGTATTTTTCATTAAGTTTCTCCAATAGTATAAGTGCATATATCGCCCACCAAAACCAATGAGCATCAAATCGATACAAACTAAATGCTACTAATAATTCTAACATATTAATCCTATTTAAAATATGGTCCGACCATCCACGTTACGATAGAGTATCTAATACCTTTTGTAATAGGTTCTACACCATGTGGCATGAAGGAAGGGAATATTAAGACTGTTCCTTTCTTTTGTTCAGGATACATTCTTTCATGACCATTAGCTATATAAAATTTACCACCTTCAAAATCATCATTTAAGAATACTAATACAGTAAGCTTTCTAACTTCAGTTGATCTGCCATGAAAGGTGTCTACATGGGTTTCATACTTACCTTTAACATCATACATTAAAAACTCTGATTGATTAGAATGCGTGATGTCATACTTCCATATTTCATTATTTACATTTAAACCTATAGCTGTAAGTGTTGCACCGATGCCTGCATATAAAGGTAGTTGTAGCCTTTGCACATTTCTAATATCTAAATCAATGTTCTTTTCTATGTCTCGACCTTTTCCAATAAACGGAAGTTCTTTTTCTACTTCGGGTTTAGAATATTCTTGAATAAGTTTGTCACAAAAACCTTCGCTTACTGCGTCTAGAACTAGATAGCAATCTTCAAACGCTTGAATCTGATTTGTTTGGTCACAAGCTGTTTTACTTAATCCCAATGACTCACGCTTATCGTATTTCCATTCAGCGTGTGGACCATTTTGATCTACATAATGTAAGAATACTTGTGCCTGCCATTTACCTTCTTTATAAGGTTCACGCCAATGATAAATGTCACAACCTCTATACATAACGGCATCGCCGATCTCCATTTTAATTTCTGTAGCATTAGACTTATCTTCATTATTACCCATGTAGATAGGCCATACATCACCTTCAAAATCTAATGTAAGCGTAGCTGATATTTCACATGCAGGTCTATCTCTATGAAGTTTTAATTCTTCGTCTTGACTGTTATAAAATCTAGCATATGAATAGGTAGGAAATAGTTTAAGCCCCGATGCTTGTTCAAAGTGTGGAGTTAAATCTTCTAATAATTTATCAAAGGTTACTGTGCCATGTATAGCTTCAGACTTAGGGCATTGGTCATCTTTAACTGTTTTCTTTTGATCAACTAGTCTTTTAAGTTCTCTTGTTAGTTCTTTACATGAATCAGCGTGTAAAAATCCTTTTAAGTGAACATACCCTTTCTCTTTAAACTCTAATACTGTATCCATAATAACTCCTATTTAGCGTCCATATAATTATCGCCAACACCTACCTCACAACCTAGTGGTAAGTCACTACACCAATGTGGAGCAGTGGTCATACATTGTTGAACGTAAGCTTTACATTCATCTACTTCTTCATCTTTACATAACATAACAAGTTCATCATGCACAGTCATAACGACAGGATACCTTTTTGATACTTGTATTAACTGTTCTGCAATTATATCACGTGCTAGTGATTGTATGCAACGTTGAAATGTTTTAGATGGGTGTATATATTCAGGAACTAAAGTTCTCCCCATTAACTTATCATATGCCCACGATTCACCTGTTTCTGTCTTAAGCTTTCTTAAGTTAGGTAAACCTAGCATCATGCCATTAGGTTTCATCATGCCTTCTTTTGGAACGCTTGTGATGATACCGCCATTACCCATAACGTAATGTTGCCCTGCCCTAACACTTTCTAACATCGTGCCTGCGTCAGCCCAAGCTTCAACCAATTCAGGATTAGCACGACGATAAGCATAAACAATATTTTTAACTTCGTTTATATCTTTTTCAACACCGCCTTGTTTTAAGATAGAGTGCATCTTGTTAGCACCTACACCATATATACCTGATAAGTTTACTACCTTAAAGATGAACCTAAGGTCTTTGTTAACTTCGTTGTATGGTGTTCCTGTAATGTCAGCGGCAGATTGTTTATATAGATCAATACCTTTTTTAATTTGATCTATCTTACCATGTGATTTAGCAAACCAATAAGCTAGTCTTAACTCAATATTACTTAAGTCTGAGGCTACAATTTTATAACCTTTAGGTGCACATATAGCACGACGTAACTCTGATGTGCGTGGTAAGTTTTGCAGATTAATCCCATCAACGCCTGACCATCGATGGGATACGACTGCCCCTGAATACTTTAGTGGAACAGGAAGTTTTCCTCTGTTCGCTATATTGATAAAGTTTTCTGTGCGTGTTTCTTCTATCGTTGATTTATTACCTATACGAGCTGCGGCTAACGCTTGCACATAAGGGTCTTCATGTTCTAATAATTCTTTAAACCCTTCATCTGTTTTAGCTAAGGCATACGTTTGTAGCCCTGTAGTGGGGCTTGTCTTCATAGGCACTTTAACTTTCATACTCTCTAAGATAGCAGCAAACTTAGGATTACTCATTAAAGTATCTTTGTCTACGGCTACTGAGTCTAGAAGTTCTTCTTTCTTAGCACGCACCTCTGCTAAGTGTCTCACCAACAAACCTTTATTAAGTTCTAGTTTAGGTTCTGTAAACATACGAATAGTTAAATCGATAAGCTTCATTTCAGGTGCAGTAAACTTATCTTTTAACTCTGTAAACAATTCATAAGTTAGTTCTACGTCATTGATGCAGTAACTACCATACTTGGCTAAATCGTTGTGTGTAAAATCTAATCTGCGTTTACCTAAAGCATCTAATACTTCAGTGCCTTTCTCACCTAACTGATATAGTTGTGATAGATTAGCTAGTGATACAGACTCAGTTAACCCATGTAATATTTGAGCCATACTCATGGTATCGAATAAACCTAGTGGGTGTATATCAAAATGCCATGATAGGATAGCCGCATCAAATCTCATGTTATGTCCTAACACAAAGTGTTTGTGCATCTCGTAAGTATCTAAGAAAGCTTTGGTTTCAGCATGTGTTCCTGTAAACCATTTGGTTATGCCTTTATCTTTAACAGCTACACCTATGACTTCAAACTTCTCATCACGTATATACTCTTCGGTAGTAAACTTCTTTAACCCATACTCTTTGTCGTAGTATGTTTCAAAGTCAAGCGTAATTAGATTAGGCATTCTCTATTTCTTTCTTAGCTAGGTTGTAACCTGCTTTCCAAGCTTCCCACATTTTTTCATCGTCATATTGTAATGACGCTAGGCTAGGGCTTTGTAGAAAAAATCTTTCATACCAAAACTTAAACTCTTCACTATAGTCATTCATTTTAATATACTCCAACAGATTTGTAGCTTGTCCCAAAAAGACATTTTCTTTGAGTTCTCTACCATGTAATCTGATAAGGCTTTCTGAACACCTGCTTGTAATATTACTTCTCTACCTTCATGGTTCATATCTAATGTTATTTTACAATCGCCTTCTTTTCTGTCTTTAACACTTACTACTTTAATGTATGGTTTAGCCATTATTTTCCCCTAACTCTAGCTTTAACTGCATGTTCATAGATTGCAGAGATGTCAATAACTTCTTCTGACTTTAATCCTTTAGGTCTAATTTTGATAACACCATGATGTATGGTGACGATGAGGTTGCGTTCGCCACGATCGAATGTCGTAGCAGAAGTCTCCCTAACGGTAGGCTTCGTTGACTTTGTTGCCATATCTCTCTCCTTTTATTTGCGTCTATTGACGTGGTAGTCCCAATCGTCAGCACAATCTTTATCGCACCAACGTCTTGAGTCATTAAGTTTTGTGCCACAATTTAAACAGTGACCCGTCCCTTGTATATACTTTATACGATCCATTTCCTTACGGCGAATGGTGTCTTCAAGTTCTATTCTTTCTTGTGTTTTATCTGCATCATCTGACATATTTAAGCTTTTGTACTATCAATCGAATTATGAATAAGTCAAGCACTAAAGAAAAAACATAAGGTGCTTCTTCCTCTAGAAACTTAAGTTCTAATCCTACCATAACTCCTGATATTAGTCCAAGCTCATATACCCACATTATTTGTCTATCACTTGAATTTTTATAGCTTCTTTTTCTAAAGTTTTAACCCATCTATTAACATACCATTGTGTTTTCTTAGCATCTTGAAGCTCACTTTCTTTATGTCCAGCTCTTGTAAGATACTTCATAGCTGTTAGTTTAAGATGCCCTTTAAACTCTTCAGGTGTAGATTTAGCTTCCATGATGTCTATGGTTTCTAAACCTCCCTTTGTGTAGTGTGGTGGGTTGTTGACCATGTCATGTCGATTAGTCCTACCTTCTCCTAATTTTTTAGCAAGTTGATATAGCTTGTCAGTTTCTAAATCTAATCTATGTTTTGGTCGTGCCATTCCTGCCTCCTTATAATTATTTAATATTGTTCTTAATCTTGTCATACTAAATCCAAATTCTTTTCTAGTATTTCTAAATCGTTTTCGTTAACAACCCAAGCATGCCCACCATTGTCACGTATAGCTTCGAGGTTACGAAGTTGTAATTCAGTAGCACGATTATTCCCTGCCTTACATTCAATACCTACAAACTTACCTCTAATACACGCCACAATATCAGGCACACCTATACTTGTATATGCACCAGCAACGGGAAAGAAATAATATACATTCCTTTCCTTTAATCTTTTAACGACTTGTTGCTTGACCCATTTCTCTAATATTTTTCTTTCTTTCATTTAGGTATTTCCATAAGTTGTTGCACAACTATAGCTTTCTTGTTATGAAACTCCATAGTCTTTTGTTGGATTACCCGTAAATCTACTTTATTTTTAAATGCCGCTTCAATGTTACCCATAGCTTGTCGGTATTCTAAATAAATTTCATCAGTATTATCTTCTGCTAATACATAAAACTGTCCATCACGAATACCTACATTTGCTACATACTTACCCACATCTACAAGTTTTAAGACAGCTATCTTTTCCCTATCTTCAATAGGTATATCAGATGAGTCTTTGTTAACTTCGTGGTATATTTTCATATGTTCTCCATAATCTCGTTAACTTTGTTGACTACTGCCAACCTAGCACCTTGACTCTCACGTAAATCATCAGCCGTTACACCTACTAGTAAACGTTCTAGTTCTCTACGAGCATTCTCTAGCTTAGGATCGTTTGTTACATTAAGCTTAGTTAATAGATTTGTCAACTCTAATGCATTATCTACTAAACTATCTCTAAATATTTTCTTATCTTCACCACTTAGTCTATCTACCATATGTTCTAGTGTGGTATGCAATCTAGACCATGCATCAGACATCGCTGCTTCAACACGACCTTCATATGCTTTCTGATATTCTTGTTGCATCTCATTACGAATATCATCTGCTATGTTAACACGAAAGTCATTTGTTTCAGGCACAGGCATAATAGTGTATCTCAAGTTAAACTTATTTGCAATCTTATCTGTTTCAGGATACTCACTTCTATCAAATAGTTTACCTAGTTTAAATGCCATACCCTGTATGATGTTTGGATACTCTTGTATAAACGTATTGATGCGAGATTTAAACTCAGCTTCATACACACCTAGTTGATGTTTGTAATCAAAGAAGTTAGTCATAGGTAATAACCTTGTGCCTGTGTCTGACCAAGGCAGAGTTTGCCTACCATGCCAATCACGTATTTCACCTGCAAGTTTAGTAATTGCATCAAGCTGATCTGAACCTGCTAAGATATGTTTGTTGTAATTACCTGCCTTGATAGTTGTGTTTTTGTTTACATCAATTTCTTTAGACACATTCTTATCTAGTTTCCTAGCTGTCCATACTGATATATTTAACTCTACTAATACTGCACTACTTGCTATACTGATACTCATTATAAAAACCCTTTCTCGTCTAGTTGTAAAATTTCGTGTTCCAAACATATATAATCATTGTAGTGGTCACACATACTACATGTTTTGCTTGGTTTAAATTTATTGCCTGCATTATAAAACGCCTCTACTCTGTCATGATTATAGGTTTCCCATTCATGATCAGACATTTTAGATATATCTTTTGTTACCCAACCATGATTAGGTAAAATATTATCTAATACATCTCTAGTGGCTTGTTCTATTGCATGTTGCTTTCCTTCTTCGTTATCATCTGTTACGTAATAATTTCCTTTACCTAACGGATACTTCTTGCCATTGATATATACTTTCCAACCTAAAAACCTATCACCTGCACCACCATCGTGGACTTTAAAAAATGAATGTTTTATGGCTCTTATACCCATGATTTACTCCTTAATATCTAGTAGCTACTTCATAAAAATCCATAGGCACTACACCAAGTGTTCTGTTTTCTAATTTCTCAAGAAATTCTTTTACTTCATCAGAAAGTTCACTTTTTATAGTCATACTTTTCTTTAACTGTTGTATCACTAGTTCGTCATAAGAACCCATTCTCATATCACCTGAAGTATTTTGTGCTTCTGCATTAGCTATGTCTTCATCTATACGTTTTGAACTATATTGATCAGCCGTAAGTTTGGCGACTGATGCTACCCCTTTTAGCGTTTCAAAGAAAGAATGACCGTTTGGTATATGTTTCCAATCAGACCACCATCGTCCATATAAAAAGTGTGGTATAGAATATTTTTTAAAGATGCATCTAACAATAGTAGATGTAGCTGAGTCCCCTTTCGATACATGACCATTACGAATATATTTAATCATGTTTTTAATTTGTCCATCACTAAACAAGTTAAAGTCAATCTCAACTGTAATTGATTTAGTGTAGTTGTTTATTTCTTGACGCAAGTATGTTGCCATTTTCTCTCTCCTTAAAATGTGACATATTTATAAGTTGATAACTTTGTCACGGTTAATTATCAATATGAATTGTTTTACCATGTGGTGATGTGATATGTTTAGTAGTAATTGCCCATAATGTAGGGTAATCCCAATTACCACCAAAGTCATTCTCAACATAACCATCTGTTAATATAATGATAGCTTCAGGTTGTATGCGTTTATCTTTGATATACTGATTGACGCAACCGACTGTCGTGCCACCACCCCCTGCAGGTTTTGTTGATTGGAATATACCTTTGTAATCACCTTGATTGTATGTTTCATGCCCTGCCACATGAGTATCCCAATACAATAACTCTATACTTTCAGGTGATACGTCATCACATATAGCTACGACTTCTGTTAGGAATTCGTTGAGTTCCCTATCACCAATAGAACCTGATGTGTCAATACCAATAACAACTTTACCTATTGACTCACCGATCATGCTAGGCATATAGATGTCATGCCCTATGAAACGCTTGTGTGGTCGTTTCCATGATGTCTTATCTTTGTTCTTACATGTAGCATTGACAAAGTCACGTAACTGCTCACGCCAATCTACTTTAGGTTCAAGTAGTTCGTTGATACTTCGGTTCTTATTACCTTGCATCTTGCCACGAATAATCTCACCTTGACGTAAGGCTTGATCTATCTGCTTGGCTGTCTCTTTAACTTCTTCTTCAGACAGTCCTTCAGCACCTTCCCAATCATGACTATCATGCCCTACCTGACCACCACTTCCATTTGGATCACACTCTTTCTTGAGCAAATCAAATATTTGTTTAGTAGTCATACCTTTGAACCTTAAGTCAAACAACGCTGAGTCTGGTCGTTGAGCAACATTACTAAGTTCATCAGCTTCATGTATCGCATAGTTCACAACAAAGTCAGCTGCCATGTTGGTAAGCATAGGACTTTCTTTCCATAGCTTTTTCCATAGGTGCATGTGTTGATAGACTTTGTGTAATGCCTCATGTAACACGACAAAGTTTAGCTCTCTATCATCTAGTGTTTTGATGAAGTCAGGGTTATACATGACATCACGACCATTGGTGCATGCCGTTGGTATGTCGTCAGTAAAGATTACCTTGCCCACCGATAACACGCCTGCAAACATACAGAACTCTTTGCTACGCATTATCGCTATGTGGGACTTCGTGACTCTTTGTTCACTCGTTAGTGCCATTTTCAAACTCCTCCCAATCAAATATATGTTCTATATAAAAATCTAGCATCTTATCGTCAGTTTCATTTTTAAAATACTCTGAAACATAATCCCTGATATAGTCAGGGTTTTCTCTAGCAAATCTATATTCATCTTCAATAACTTGTTCCCTAATTTCTTTAGGTGTCATTGTTAGTTTGATTAAAGATTTTGCTTCTTCCCGTTGCCTATCTATTTGTGCTTGTCGTTCTAACTCTTTTCTTTCATTGTTAGGGTTAGTCATACATACTCCTAGAAGTATTGGTTATTCTTAACTGCCCAATCAACGAATGTTTTGTTCTGAGCCGCGACTTGTTTACGAGACGATGCCATGATGTTGACTGCAAACAACGCTTGTATCTCCATAGGTAATCGTTGTAGATATGTCAACCATGCGTCCATATGTTGCTCTGTGATTGTCATTAGTTCTCGCATTACAAGAATTACACGAGCAGCTGGGTCGTTAGGCACAGTTGCGTCCATAGGTTTGTTATAGATAGATTCTTTAGTTGGTAGTCCATCTGCAAGACTAAAGTATGCTGACATGTCACGAGCAGCTGACTCACCGAGTGTGCCTGTAAGTGCGACCATCGTGGTATCTTCACCGAGTGTTTGTCTATTCTTAACAATGAACGATGCTTTCTCTAGTGAACGAGGTGATACAAACGCCTCTTGTTGTTTTCTAGGATTGTAGATATACATGTTTTCTTTCTGTGCATCATCTGTATAACACGCTAGTGCATGGGGAAATTGTTTAACCCAAGCTACAACTTCAGGTGCGATGTTGTTATCAATAGCCCAACTAATCCATTCATCATCGTTTGGATTGCGAACTATGACTGCCGTCAGTCTGTTCTTAGCATGTGCTTTCATGGTATCGCCTACACCATCTGTTGTTAGATTACCTGTGGAATACACAATCGAGTCGGGGTGAAACTTAACTGCACCCAATCGTCTCTCAAGCATGACAGGCAATAACATATTCTTAACAGGCTCACTAGCTTTCGTGATCTCGTCTAGCATAATAATCACAGGCTTGTTGTCATGTATGGCAAAGCGTTCATTCGGATAGAATGTAGTTGTCTTTGTCTCATGGTTCATGGCAGGCATAGCAAGATCACCTAAGTCTAAGTCTGCACAATCTATATACACAGGTGTGTGGTCGGGAAATCGTTTACTTAGTGTTTTAAGTATTGATGATTTACCAATGCCAGGTTGACCTTTGAGGTGGACTGTAACATCACGACCTACTGTGGCAATAAGTTCTTCTGCTTGTTTCAAACTAATTTCTTGTTGCATGATTCTCTCTCCTTAATGTTATGTGACATTGTTATAAAGATATAACTTTGTCACGGGTTAATTTACTTCTACTAATACTTGTGGGTTTTCTAACTTAATCATCTTATCCAAATATCTTTTGAATATACCTATGTTGCATTTATATTTATAGTGATTACCATTATTACTGTAGCTTTGCCACACACTATGCTGACATTGTCTTAACATATAGTAATACGCTAGATTTGTTTTATCTTCATCAGCACAAAGTTGTAATACATTTTCGTTATAACCCAAACTATAATTGCTTAGTTGCTCATCTAATTCTTTGTCTTTATCTAAGCCATCACCATTAGTTAATTTCAATATGGTATCTGCATACTTCAATAACTTTTTGTATGGCAAGCGTAACTCACGCATTTGTTTAGCATCAAACCTATACTTCACAGGTGTTTCAAATTGGTCTTTATCTAATGGTTTATTTTCATAATCAAACTTATACCAATCATGTGCATTTATATAAAGCCACCCATATATACAACTTTCAATCTGACTATTCTTAACTAACGGACTACGAGTAAATGGTGCAGGCACATAACGCTTGTGTTCAAATTCGTCTAGATGAATCCCTCCAACCCAATTTACAAAATACTGTGTGCTTGTTGATGGATACCCACCTAGCGTTATCTCTTTGTGTGTTGGATAAAACCTAACCAAATCTGTGTTGTAATACCCTGCCGTATATACTTCTATACCATCTAGCATGTCTTTCCGTAGCCACTTTTCTTTCTCATACCTATCGCCAATCCTACGAACTGATTGGTCGCCACCACGAATTACTGTTCTACTTTCAAACTCACCCTTTGCTTCAGCATAATTGTCTATGCGAGGCATGTTATATACATTAATATGAAAGCCCATTTTTCTCTCCTTGTTTTTTCATAAGTTGAATTGCTAGTTCGTAGTTTGCTTGGGTAGGAACAGGGGTTACATGATCGTAACCATAGTGTTTAAAAAGTTCGCCTAATGTTTTGGCTTGTTGTTGATAATACTCGTGTTGATTCATGATGCTCTCTCCTTGATATAAAAAATGTGACATTGTTATAAGTTGATAACTTTGTCACAGGTTGATAAAACACTTACATACATTTCTACTTCTTAAATAATATTATACAATAAATACTTGACATTGTCAAGTTAAATGACCAAAAAAATTACTTGCTTTTGTGTGATGAATTAAGCCCTTTCAACAACTCTAAATCAGTCACCACAATGTAATTACTCTTAGGCATTGGCACAATACAATGCTTATAATTGAGTGCATGTTTCTCACCACACACTAAACAAGTCCTATACCCTAACGCATATCTAGCGTCAGCTATATCGCCACCACAATCAAGACATTGTTGCATACTCACGTCCTTCCTTTGTTAATCTAAAATAACTACCCCACTTTGCTTTATCATGTTCAGGTAATTGATCTTCTTCTTCAATATATTTATACTTTCTAGCCATTTCAATTAGCATTATATCTTTGCCTAACGCAAACATATCTTTGTAAAAAACCCAATTATCACCATGTAGTAATAGCCATTCCAAAAGAAAGCTTTTCATCACAGGGTTTTGTTTCATTAAAAGTCCTTCCAAAGTAAAAACGCAATATACATAAACATAAACGCATAAATTGTCCACGTCATGTATTTCTCTTGTCTACGGTCATTATCTTCGTTTACGTATGTCCCACCCCACGCATCTCGTGAACTTCGTGGCGTAGGTAATGGCACGCTATCGGGCTGAAAGAAACGCCAACCTTTTTTTGCATTAGACGCAAACTTTCTTTGTTGCCATAACTCAAATTTGCGTATGAT